>OINS01000073.1_pt1 | contig 21264 bp, 15 predicted proteins | sample 1585391 | NCBI WGS metagenome assembly OINS01 (sample SAMN02674698, study PRJEB24791) | human gut metagenome, SKBSTL036 | isolation source: stool | host: Homo sapiens | place: USA
AAGTGTTCGTGGGCGGCAACTCCAGCCTGCAGCTGATGTACAACCTCATCAACATTGGCTATGTGTTCGGCTTCCCTGAGTCTCCCTGCCCCTGGTCTCAGGTGGAAAAGCGCAAGTTCCTCTGCCCGGTGCCCGGCTATGACCGCCACTTCGCCATCACCGAGGAGTTCGGTTTTGAGCTCATCAGCGTTCCCATGACTCCGACCGGCCCTGATATGGACGTTGTTGAGAAGCTGGTGGCTGAGGATGATACCATCAAGGGCATCTGGTGTGTGCCTCAGTATTCCAACCCCGATGGCTACACCTACAGTGACGAGACCATCGACCGGTTCGCCAAGATGAAGACCGCTGCTCCTGATTTCAAGATCTTCTGGGATGAGGCTTACATCGTCCACCACCTGACGGACGAGATCATCGAGACCCCCGTCCTGCTGAACGAGTGCAAGAAGTACGGCACTGAGGACCGCGTCTTCATGTTCACCTCTACCAGCAAGATCACCTTCCCGGGCGCAGGCGTCTCTGCGCTGGCCTGCAGCGAAGCTATGATGAAGTACATCTGCAAGCGCTTCTCGGTCATGATCATCAGCTATGATAAGATGAACCAGCTGCGTCACGTCCGCTTCCTCAAGAACAAGGAAGGCGTTCTGGCCCACATGGCAAAGCACCGCCGCCGTCTGGTACCCTGCTTTGATGCCGTCAAGACGGCCTTCAACGAGGAGCTGACTCCCTGCGGCGACATCGCCCACTGGACGAACCCCAAGGGCGGCTACTTCATCAGCCTCTATGTCATGCCCGGCTGCGCCAAGCGTGTGGCCCAGCTGTGCAAGGACTGCGGCCTGACCCTCACCGGCGCAGGCTCCGCTTACCCTTACCACAAGGACCCGGACGATGCCCATCTGCGCATCGCGCCCACTTATCCCAGCCTAGACGAAGTGGAGACTGCGTCCGACCTGCTCTGTGTCTGCGTCCGTCTGGCCGCAGTCGAGAAGCTGCTGGCTGAGAAAGCCTGATTCATCGCACAAGATCCCCGCTGTGCTGCCGCTCTGACGGCGCAGCGGGGATTTGGAAGTTGTTTTCATAGCCAGAGTGCGCCAAAAGGCAGTTCAGGCGGTGTGCAATGGTTATGAAAACAGCTTCTTATTATATTTGGAGGTTTCCCGATTCATATGAAAACTAAAGGCAAAGCATGGCAACTTGTCCTCACTGTGCTTTTGATCGCGGCGTTCGTCTATACGGCATTCTTTGGCGTCGCAGTCAAGTACGGTGATGTGACCACAACCTACATCAAGGGCGCGAAAGACATCCGCTTTGGTGTGGACATCAAGGGCGGCGTCAACGTCACCTTCGTCCCTTCCGACGGCTATGACGCCACCGACGACCAGCTCGAGGCTGCTCAGCTGGTCATCGAGAACCGTCTGGTTGCCCTCAACGTGACTGACTATGAGCTGTATGTGGACAACAACTCCGACAGCCTCATCCTCGAGTTCCCGTGGCAGTCGGGCGAGACGGAGTTCGACCCCGAAGCCGCCATTGAGGAGATCGGCACCACCGCCTATCTGACCTTCCGCGAGGGGAGCAGTGCGGACGGTGAGCTCGTCCTCGATGGCTCGATGGTGGAGAGCGCAGCTGCCCAGTACGGCCCCGTCAACGGCAGCAGCTCCGAGTACTATGTGGCGCTCAAGTTTACCGATGAGGGCGCCAAGGCATTCGGCGACGCGACCACCCGCCTGTATCAGACCGGCGGCACCATCAGCATCTGGCTGGACGACGAGAACGTCAGCACCGCCAGCGTCAACGCCGCCATCACCGACGGCTCTGCCATCATCACCAGTTCTGCGTCGAGCCCCTTCACGCAGGAGGACGTCGTCAAGATGGCCCGCCAGATCAACTCCGGCTCTCTGCCCTTTGCGCTGACGGTGGACAGCTACTCCACCATCAGCCCGAGTCTGGGCGAGAACAGCCTGAGCGCCATGGTGCTGGCCGGCGTCATCGCCTTCGCCCTCATCATGGTTCTGATGACGGCTCTGTACCGTCTGCCCGGCTTCCTGGCCTGCATCGCTCTGGCCGGTCAGGTGGCGGCTACGCTGGCCTTCGTCTCCGGCTACTTCCCGGTGTTTGAGAGCTTCACCCTGACCCTGCCCGGCATCGCCGGCATCATCCTCGCCATCGGCATGGGTGTTGACGCCAACGTCATCACTGCCGAGCGCATCAAGGAAGAGCTACGCAGCGGCAAGAGCCTCGACGGCGCCCTCAAGAGCGGCTTCGCCCGCGGCCTGACTCCCATCATCGACGGCAACGTGACCATCGTCATCGTCGCCATCGTGCTGATGGGTGCCTTCGGCCCGTCTGACGGCTTCTTCGCCAAGGCCCTGCACTTCGTCTTCTTCGCCTTCGGCCCCTCGACCGCAGGCACCATCTACGCCTTCGGTTACACGCTGCTCACCGGTGTGCTGCTCAACTTCGTGTTCGGCATCTTCGCTACTCGTACCATGATCCGGGGCGCTGCCGCTATCAAGGCTCTGCGTGACCCCCGCCTCTACGGTGCCGATGCTCCCGGAAAGACCCCGGCAGAGAAGAAGCAGGTCAACTTCGTTGGCCTGCGCAAGCGCTTCCTGACCTTCTCCGCCTGCCTGATGGCAGCCATCGTCCTCTGCGCTGTGGTGCTGGGCGTCCATCTGGACACCGAGTTCACCGGCGGTGCGATGATCACTCTGAGCTACGAGAACAGCTTTGAGATGTCTGCCGTCCAGAAGACCGCCTCCGAAGCGCTGGGCAGCAACGGCCTGACCCTGCAGACCGGCGAGAACGTCGCAACAGGGGAGCAGACTCTGAAAATCTCGATGCCCGGCACCGAGACTGTCACCACCGACGAAGTGCAGACCCTGCTGGACTCCCTGAATGAGAGCTGCCCGGATAACTCCTTTGCACAGCTCTCTCTGAGCAATGTCAGCGCCGCAATGGGTACCAAGTTCCTTCAGAAGAGTCTGGTGGCCGTGGTGTTCGCACTGGTGCTCATCCTCGCCTACATCGCCTACCGCTTCAAGAAGATCGGCGGCCTCACCGGCGGCATGATGGCTGTTCTGGCCCTGCTCAATGACCTGATGGTGGTGTTCGGCACCTTCGTGCTGCTGCGCGCCCCGCTGGACGGCAACTTCATCGCCGCCATGCTCACCATCCTCGGCTACTCCATCAACGATACCGTCGTCGTCTATGACCGTATCCGTGAGAACCGCGGCCTGCTGGGCAAGAAGGCCAGCTTCGAAGAGCTGGTCAACCATTCCGTCAACCAGTCTGCCCGCCGCACGATCATCACCACCGTCACCACGGTGATGGCTCTGGGTGTGATGTGCATCGTCTCCAAGCTGTACGGTCTGGACAGCATCTTCACCTTTGCCTTCCCCCTGATGATGGGCATGCTCAGCGGCGTGTATACTTCGCTGTGTGTCTCCACTTCCGCATGGGTGGCTTGGAGCGAGCGCAAAAACGCAAAGAAAAACTGAGCTTCTATCCTGACGCAAATCTGTCCTGAATCTAGGAGGAACGACCATGAAATGCCCCTATTGTGGCGCTGAGGAATCCAAAGTCATCGACTCCCGCCCTACCGAAGACAGCGAGCGCATCCGCCGCCGCCGGGAGTGCCTGAACTGCCATATGCGGTTCACGACCTACGAGGTCGTGGAAACGGTGCCGCTCATCGTCATCAAAAAGGATAACTCCCGTGAGCCGTTCGACCGGCAGAAGCTGCTCAATGCGATGCTTCGGGCCTGCGCCAAGCGTCCGGTGAGCTATGAGTCTCTGGAACGCGCCGTCAGCAGCATCGAGCAGACCCTGATGAGTACCTACGACCGCGAGGTGACGAGTGTGCGCATCGGTGAGCTGACCATGCAGGAGCTGAAGAAAATCGACGAGGTGGCCTATGTCCGCTTTGCCTCGGTTTATCAGCAGTTCGCGGACGTCGAGAGCTTCTTCAATGAGCTGAAAAAGCTGATGGTCGACCGTAAGAAGTAAAGTGTAAAAAAGCACGAGCGCCCCATTCTCTGCCGCAGGGCAGGGGATGGGGCGCTTTTTGCGCCTCTTGGCCACGGGAAAAGAGCTTTTTCTATAAGGTCTGCATCTTTCGGAAGATACGCTGAAATATGGGGCATATAAAAATCTATATAGCCAGGAGCACTTGATGACAGCCTCTTACAAATAGAATTGCTGCAGAGAAAAGCAATGATAATGCAATGGAAATACCGGATGGCCTTGCAGATGAAATCCCTTTTATAAGACCGATTTCATGCTGAAGTGAGACGATATGATTTCGAATAATATAGATTACACGAAATATAACCGCGTCCTGACGATTTAATTACACAAGTCTACGTGACAGCCATTCCAGCGTCTCCACCCGAACCTGCGCCCGGCGCAGTTCACCAAATGCTTCTTCGGGGGCGTTCAGTTCGAGATGTCCGTCCGCAGCGCGAAGGGCAGCTTCCAGTTCTGTGAAGTCCTGCGTGCGGAGCAGGTGATTCATCCCTTCCCGCATTTTGTCGCAGAGTTCAGCGCCCTCGGCCAGTGCCTGCCGCGCGGAAGGGAGGTCCTCGTCCCGGATGGCCTCCATCGCGTCGTCGATGTCGTCCGAAATATCCTCAGCAAACTTCTGCACCCGCCAGCTGCTGTAAAAGGCCACACCCAGCAGCACTGCCACAATGCACAGACACGCATAAATTCGCTTCATTCCACACCTCTCACCGGGAGCTGCCCTTGCGGCGGCTCTCTTTTTTCAGCAGAAAATAGTCCTCCGTCTCGTTGCCCACTAAAAGCAGAATTTCCTCCGGCAGCAGGGTATTGGCCTGCGCTGTCCGCTCGAGCCAGTCCCGGTCTTTGCCGCACCAGTGCAGATTTTCCTCGAGCACCTGCCCATCCAGCACGAAGGGGATGGTCGCATGGCTGTGCTCCACTTTCAGCTGCAAGTCAGCGAGGGTAGCGGTCTCTTTCTCAGGGCGCAGTGCCGCCGAGAGACTGCCGTTCGTCTCCACCACGGCGTAGGAAACATCCCGTGGGTCAAAGATGTTTTTGCCGCGCAGTGCCTCCAGCAGGTCGGCAGTCGTCAGCCGGAGGGTGCGCAGAGCGTTCTGGTCGATTTGTCCGTCCAGGATGACCGTCTTGGGACGGCCCGACATCAGGTTGAAAAATTTCTGGCTGCGGAAGCTCAGCGCCGACCCCAGCAGCTCCAAAGCCGCGATGAGGAAGAGGGGAATGAGGCTGGCCGTCACCGGCACTTCTTCCGACTCGATGGAGATGGACGCCAGATTTGAGATGAGGATAGTAGATACCAGCTCTTCGGGCTGCAGTTCGCCCAGCTGACGCTTGCCCATCAGCCGCATGGCGAACAGAACGCAGAGATAGATGAGCAGAGTACGGAAAATCAGAAGCTTCACGAGAAGGCCCTCCTTGTGGGTTGAATAAGCACCGTTGGTGGGGGAATACTGGCAGGAAAAGGGGGATACCGTATGCTGCAGCTTTCCTCGTCGCTGGAAGAGAATCTGGCGGCGCTCAACGCTAGGTTTGGCGCTTCGGCGGATTTTTATGCCAAGCGCATCGAGCTTTATCACTGCCCGGGGGCCATCGTCCTTTTCGACAATATGGCCAGCCTCGAGTCGCTCTGGTCGCTTTTACTGGACGCCGCCACCCGTCACACGCCCAGCCTCGAGCCGGAGCGGATGCCTCACACCGGCACGCAGGTGTATGATTTGCTAATGAACCATTCCGGTCTGCCCGCCGAGGACGGCCCGGTCAAGGACATGGACGACCTCATCCGCCGCATGACCGCCGGCATGGCCGTGCTTCTGCTGGAAGGGTGCAAAAAGGGGCTTGTCTTCTCGGTGCAGGGGCTGAAATCGCGCTCGGTGGAAGAGCCCTCCGGGGAAGGAAACCTTCGCGGCTCCCGGGAGGGCTTTGCCGACCTGCTGCGGGTCAATCTGAGTTTACTGCGCCGCCTCATCCGTACCGATACCCTCGTGATGGAGACCGCACAGGCCGACTGTGCCACGAAGACCGAATACGCCATCTGCTACTGCAAAGACAAGGCCGGCAAGACGGCAGTGGCGCGGGTGCGCCGGACGCTCCAGGAGGCAAAGCCGGAGGTCCTGCTGGATTCCAGCTACTTTGTACCGTGGCTTTTCCCGGCCAGGTGGCGGCTGTTTGCCCCAGTGAGCTATACCGAGCGTCCGGCTTCCGCCGCTGCAAAGCTCTGTGAGGGGAAAATCATCATCCTTGTCAACGGCAGCCCCTCGGCGCTGGTGCTGCCGTCCCTTTTCTGCGAGAACTTCGACTGCCTCGACGACTACGCCACCACGGCAGTTTTTTCGTCGTTCCTGCGTGTCCTGAAATATGGCTCATTTTATCTCAGCATCTTCCTGCCGGGCGTTTTTGTCTGTCTGGCGGTCTATCTGCCCGAGCTCATCCCACCGCAGTTATTATTCAAAATCGCGGCGGCAGAAAAGGCGACGCCTCTGCCGCTCTTTGCCGAGATGCTGCTGGTCATCATCTTGTTGGAGATCATCCGGGAGGCCGGGCTTCGGATGCCCCAGACGCTGGGCCACTCGGTGAGCCTTGTGGCAGCGCTCATCATCGGTGACGCCGCCATCGGGGCCGGACTGTTGAGTACGCCGGTCATCCTCGTAGCCAGCATCACGGCCATCTCGGTCTTTGTGACGCCCTCGCTGTACGAACCGGCCACATTGCTGCGATTGGGCGTTACGCTGGCCGCCGGTCTGGCCGGTCCGGTAGGTCTGGTGTGTGCGGCCTTGGGCGTGTTGGCCGCACTGACGTCCATCTCCGCGATGGGTGTACCCTATCTTTCGGGCGCAGTCTTTTCGGGTGACGGCGTCGTCCGCCGCAACTATCGGGCGCTGTCCCGCCGCCCATTCACCATCTGGCAAAGGAGGGGGTCCTGAATGCAGCAAAAACAGACATTCTCGGCCCAGACGCTGACACTCAGCGTCGCGGCGGCAGAGCTGGGCCGCGCCATCTTCGGGGCAGGGCAGACCGGTTCCGTCCGCGCCGTCCTGCTGAGCAATGTACTGGCGGCAGCGGCCTTCGTGCTCCTTGCCGCGCTCGTCTCGGTCAACGCCTCCCGTCTGAACCGCCCGGGCTTTGCAGGAAAGTGCATCTGTGCCGTCTTTCTGCTCTGGTATCTCTTCGAACTTGTCCGGACGGCTGCAATGCTCCAACAAGCCTGCTGGGAACAGTTTGCGTCTATGGCCTTCATCGGTCTGCTGCCGTTCTTTCTCTGGGCAGGGTGGAGCCTCGGCTGTGAGCTGTATGACCGGATGGCCTCCGTCCTCGGGTGGCTCGTAGTGCTGGGTATCGTGTTCTGTGTACTGGGGCTGGCCGGACAGCTGCAATGGCAGGTGCTCGTGACAGGTGAGACGGCACATTCGTTTGTGCTTCCGGATGCATCTTTTTACCCGGAATATTTCTCTTTTCCGCTTCTCTGTATGAGCAAAAATAATGCGAAAATCAGTAAAAAGCCTGTCGTATGGCTTCCAATCATCGCCGCCGTCATTTCCTCAGGTTATGCGCTGGGGCTGGCCCTTCTTTTCGGCGCACCGCAGGCTTACCCGGGCTATGAGCTGCTGCGGGCGTGGAGCTTCGGCGGCATCTCCCGCTTTGATGCCGCGTTCCTGCTCCTCTGGCTGGCGGCGGCGATCTTCCGCTTCGGCTTTATCGTCCGTGCCGTCCGGCTGCTCTGTGAGCGCCTTGCCGAAGGGCCTGTAAATGCGGAGGCTGCACGATGACCCGCCGGGGCTGGCTGCGGCTGATGGCCGCAGGCGTCCTCGTCGTCTGGCTCTGTCTCTTTTTGCATTGGGACAACACTGAAAAAAGCATGATACGCGCCCTTCTCGTCGAGACGAACGGCGACAGCTGGACAGTGGGTCTGCTGTACCAGTTCCCGGAAGCTTCCGCCGATTCCTCCGAGGCCAAAGCCGCTATCCGTCTCTGTATTGGCCGAGGCCCCGAGCTTTCTTCTGCCATTTCTGCCGCCGAGGAAGCCCTGCCCCAGCGGGCGGACTGGCGGCTCTGCGAATATCTTCTGGCCGGGCAGGATTCGGTACGGCAAACGCTGTCTGCCTGTGAAGAACTGTTTCTCCATCGACCCTACGGGCGGCTGGCGTCCCGCGTGTTCGGGGGAAGTTTTTCGGTAGAGACATTGAAAGAACGGGCCGATGGATCAGACGTCCTGCCTGAAAATCTCCTGCAATGCATCAAAAACGCTGCCCCGGCCGCGCCCCGGCTCTATCAGCAGAGCAGCGGCTTCATCCTGCCTGTCGTGGAGCTGGAAGACGAGGCTGCACATTACAGGCCCGAAGCCCTCATCATCACCCCGGAACAGACCGGCCAGCTGACCGAGTCCCAGACGGAAATGGCGCTCTTATTGCAGGGCAAAAGCTGGACGGATACAGGGGAGCATCGCTTTGCGCTGGAAGCCGGGCCGCTCCGCCTGCGCCGGGCTTTCTGCGGCGTGGAGCGGGAAGGGGAGAGCTTCTTTCTCCGGGTGAACGCGCTCTCACGCAATAATGCCCTGCCTGCCGACGCCGAAGCAGAACTGGAAGCTCTCTGTGCGGACACCGTCCGCCGCTGCTGGACGCTGGGACTGGACATCTCCGAATTCGGTGCGCATCAGGCACTGCGTGACGGTCATTTTGCGCTCACAACAAAAAACGTCTGCCCGGAAATTCGGGCAGACGTGAAGCTCATGAAATGTTAAGAAGCCGTTTCGAAGATCACGGTGATGGTGGTACCCTCGTCCACAACGCTGTCCAGCTTGATGCGGGCGTTGTGGATGCGGGCGATGTGTTTGACGATGGCCAGACCCAGACCGGTGCCGCCGGTGGCTTTGCTGCGGCTCTTGTCCACCCGGTAGAAGCGCTCGAACACGCTGGTCTGCGCCTCTTTCGGGATACCGATGCCGTTGTCCTTCACGGCCAGGGTGCAGTGACCGTCCCGGGTGCAGGCCGTGATGATCTGGACTTTTCCACCGGGGCGGTTGTAGCGGATGGCGTTGTCGCAGAGGTTCTGGCACAGCTCATCCAGCAGGCTGCGGCTGCCTGTCACAGGGGCGCTTTCGCCGAGGTAGGTCAGGGAGATATAGGAGTGCCGGGCGTTGACCTTCTGGCGCTCCACGCACTCTCGGGCCACATCCAGCAGATCGACCGTTTCCATTGCAGGCGCAGCACCCGTCTCGCTCACATTGTCGAGGTGGGAGAGCTGCAGAATATCGTTGACCAGCTGTATCATCCGGCTGGCCTCTACATGGATCTTGCGGGCAAAACCCGGCGTATCCTCGGGTTTTGCAATGCCGGTCTCGATGAGCTCTGCATAACCGGAGATGCTGGTCAGAGGTGTTTTCAGCTCGTGGCTGACATTGGCCGTGAACTCCTGCCGCATTTTCTCGTTATTTTCCCGCAGCATCCGGTCAGAGTGGATGTTCTCGGCAAAGGGGATAAGCTCCTTGTAGGGGACATTCTCCTGGATGTGGTCGAGGTCATCGGTCATCTTGAGCACAGGCTGGACAAGGCTCTTGGTCAGCAGTCCGGCAATGATAGCGGCTGCGCCCATCATCAGGAAACAGCTCAGCACGATGGCAGGCAGAGCGGCGTCATAAATCGACCAGATCGTCTCAGAGTCCTGCGCCACCCGGAGGATGTCTCCGTTCGTCAGCAGCATGGCGTAATAATAAGTCTCATAGCCCAGCGTCTGGGAGTCGCGGCAGTCGCGGCCCACACCGCTCTTCATGGCCTGTTGTATCTCGGGGCGGCTCAGATGGTTCTCCATCGGCTGGTTGGTGGCCGACTCAAAGAGCACACTGCCGTCCGAGGCGATGAGAGTGATGCGCAGCGAGCCGTCCACATAAGTTTCCAGCTGGCTGGGGGCGTCCACCTGCGCACAGCCGGCAGCCACAAGGTCGGCTTCCCGCTCGAGGGCTGTCCAGGCCTGCTCCCGGAACGCCCTGTGGAACACAAAGATGCAGAGTGCAGCGGTACACACCAGCCCCGCAAAGCCCATCAGAAACAGCAGATAGCTTATTTTTTCTTCCATGCTGCGTGGTTTCATTGCTCGAGCTCCTCCTCGCTGTCCGTCAGCTTGTAGCCCACTTTCCGCACCGTGCAGATGTACTTTCCGGCGTCGCCCAGCTTTTTGCGCAGGGTGCGGATGTGCATATCCACGGTCCGGCTTTCCACCGAGATGTCAGTACCCCACACCACCTGCAAAATGGTCTCGCGGGTGACGACAAGGTTGGTGTTTTCCAGCAGCAGGCGGAGCAGGCTGTATTCTTTGTAGGTCAGCTCCACCGGTGCGCCGCTGACGGTGACGCTGTGGCGGGCATTGTCCAGCAGGATCTCCCGGAAACTGTAGATGTTGGGCCGCGCCTCGGGCTCTGCCCGGCGGAGGGCTGCCCGCACCCGGCTCAGGAACTCCATGATGCCGAAAGGTTTGGTGATGTAGTCGTCTGCGCCGCAGTCGAGGCCGCGCACGGTGTCCAGCTCGCTGGACTTGGCCGTTATCATGATGATGGGCAGACGCCGCAGGGAAGGGGCGGCGCGGAGCTTTTTCAGGATGGAGAAGCCGTCCTCACCGGGGAGCATCACGTCCAGAATGACCAGCTCCGGCGGCGTGGTGTGGACGGCCTGCCAGAAGGGCTCCGAGGACTCGAAGCCCACGGCCTCGTAGCCGTTGGACTGCAATGCATACTGCTCTAATTCACGGATGGCTGAATCGTCTTCTACGATATAGATCATGCCTGTTTGTCCTCCGTTTCGGTGACGTTTTCGTCGGGGAAGAGATAGCGCTCACGGTAGCGGTTCAGGCGGCGCTGGAACTGCTCGCTCTCCTTGGTGGAGGCATGGCCGCTGCGCAGGTCGTTGAGGTAGGCGTGGGTGTCGAAGCTGTCCTGTGCAACCTCGATCTGGGCAACTGCTACGTTGCTGCAGTGGTCGCAGACGCGCTCGTAGTTGGTCAGCAGGTCTTCCAGCACGAAGCCATACTCGATGGAGCAGCTGCCGGCCTGCAGGCGGGCGACGTGCCGTGCCTTGATGGCACGCACCAGCTCGTCCACGACGGTCTCCAGAGGTTCGACCTTGCTTGCCAGATGCAGGTCATCCTTGCGGAAAGCGTCAGTGGTGCGGTTCAGCACGTCCTGCACGGCGTCCTCAAGCACCTGCAGCTCTTCGCGGGCGTCGGTGGAAAAGTTGATCTCCTTGGTGTGCATCTCCTGCGCGGATTCCAGAAGGTTCACGGAATGGTCGCTGATGCGCTCGAAATCGCTGATAGTGTGGAGCAGAGTATTCACGCTCTGGCTGTCCGCATGGTTCAGCTCACGGCTGGACAGCTTGACCAGATAGGTGCCGAGAGCATCTTCGTACTGGTCAACTTTGCTCTCCTCATCCCGGACTTTCTGGGCCAGCGTATCATCCCAGGTGTGGGTCAGGCTCATGGCCTGCATGACGCCCACACGGGCCAGCTCGGCCATGTCAGCAGTAGCAGAGTGGGCGCGGGCCACGGCCACAGCCGGGGTGTTCAGCAGACGCTCATCCAGCAGAGCAAAGCTCTCTTTTTCGGCGTCGTCGGGGATGGTGAGGATGGCCAGCCTTTCCAGACCATTTGCAAAGGGGAGAAGGATGAGGGTGGCCGCGATGTTGAAGGCGGAGTGGACCACAGCAATGCCCCAGGCGGCAATGGTCTCGTTCACAAAATCAAAGTGGACCACGGCGTTCAGACCGTAGAAAGCGGCCAGAAAGACCGTGACGCCGATGATGTTGAAGTAGAGGTGGACCATGGCGGCACGGCGGGCATTCTTATTTGCGCCCACAGAAGAGATCAGCGCGGTGACACAGGTGCCGATATTCTGACCCATGATGATGGGGATAGCGCTGCCGTAGGTGATGACGCCGGTGGCGCTCAGTGCCTGCAGGATGCCGACGCTGGCGCTGGAACTCTGGATGATGCCGGTGACCAGTGCGCCCACCAGAACGCCGAGGATGGGATTGGAGAAGCGGACGAAGAGGTTGGTGAACCATGCCTCACCCTGCAGGGGCTCGACGGCATTGGACATGGTAGTCATGCCGGTCATCAGGATGGCAAAGCCGATGAGGATGGTGCCGATGCCCTTTTTCTTCTCATTCTTGCCCATATAGAGCAGGATGCCGATGAAGGCGAGAATGGGGCTGAAGGAGGTGGGCTTGAGCATCTGGATCCAGATGCTGTCGCCCTGCAGGCCGGAAAGGCTCAGCAGCCAGCTGGTGACAGTGGTACCCACATTGCTGCCCATAATGATGCCGATGGCCTGATGCAGCTCCATGATGCCGCTGTTGACGAAGCCGACCACCATGACGGTGGTAGCACTGGAGCTCTGGATGATGGCGGTCACGCACAGACCGAGGAAGAAGCCCTTGAGGGGGTTATCCGTCAGCTTGCTCAGGATCTTCTGCAGATGGCCGCCGGCCTGTTTCTCAAGGGCTTTGCCCATGATGTCCATGCCGAACAGGAACAGAGCCAGACCGCCCAGCAGAGAAAAGACATTGAATAGAGTCATGTTTTACTCCTCACTTGTTGAAGCTTGCGTTTACATCGACAGCGGCCGTAGAGGACCCGTGCAGGATCATGTCTCAACTTTTTACACGACCTGCACTGGATTTCACCGGTCCTATCCCTGATTATGAGTATACGAGCGGAATGTAAAATCGGAAACCGGCGAAATGTAAAACTCATGTAAAGTGAACTCTATCCCTGTCTCCTATTATATGGTTTTGGCCCCCGGATGCAAGCGCTGGCTCAAAACCAGAAAAGATTCCTGAAAGAATTGTTGTTTTTGCCGCCCGTCTCGATTATAATAAGGAAGGATAAGCTGTGCTGCCTTTTGGTATGGCGGAGCACAGAGGATGCAGGAGGAAAAACGAATGGGGAATTTCGCTGTTTCGCTCAAGCGGCTGGTCGAGAAGGTCAGCCTCGAGGTTATCTATACGCCCTGCGATTTGGACAAGATCAGCGTCGAGATCGCAGAGGTCAACCGTCCCGGTCTATTTCTGGCCGGTTACTACGATTATTTCGATAAGCTGCGCTTACAGATCATGGGCCTTGCGGAGATGAACTTTCTGGCCGGTCTTACGCCGGAAAAGCGCCGTGAGCGCCTTGACCAGCTGTTCCGCCAGCAGCCTCCGGCCGTCATCCTCTGCCGCAACGAGGAGCTGGAACCCTTCCCGGAGATGCAGGAGCTTGCAAAGCAGCACGGGGTAGCCCTGCTGCGCTCCAACGAGACGACCTGCACCATGATGGGCAGCCTCATCAGCGTACTGAACCTTGAACTGGCTCCCCGCATCACCCGCCACGGCGTGCTGGTGGAAGTTTACGGTGAAGGCATCCTCATTCTCGGCGACAGCGGCATCGGCAAGAGCGAGCTGGCCATCGAGCTGGTCAAGCGCGGTCACCGCCTCGTCGCCGACGATGCCGTGGAGCTGCGCAAGGTCTCCAACCGTCAGATCATGGGTACTGCGCCGGAAAACATCCGCCACTTCATTGAGCTGCGCGGCATCGGCATCGTCAACGTGGCCCGCGTGTTCGGCGTGGGCGCGGTCAAGGTGAGTGAAAGCCTCGACCTCGTCGTCCAGCTGGAAGCATGGGACCCCACCAAAAACTATCAGCGCACCGGCTTGGAAAGCGAGTATTATGACATTCTGGGCGTCAAAATCCCCAGCACCATCATCCCCGTTTCGCCCGGACGCAACCTCGCAGTCGTGCTGGAAACGGCGGCTATCAATAACCGCCAGAAGAAGATGGGCTATAACGCCGCCAAGGAGCTGCTCATCCGTCTGGGCCTGAACGACACGATGGACTGATTTTCTACCGATAGAGGAAGAACGAATGGAACGATTGAAACAGGCTTTGTCCGCTGTGGGCATTGCATACAAAGAAAATGAGCCGCTCAGCGCGCACTGCACTTTCCGCATCGGCGGCCCGGCAGATGTCTTTATCCTGCCGGAAAATGAGGCGCAGCTCTGCGCCGCCATCAAGCTGGCGAAGGAAGCGAATGTCAAATATTATCTGCTGGGCAACGGCAGCAACATCCTGTTTGAGGATGCGGGCTACCGGGGAGCTGTCATCAATGTATCGGCCATGAAGAGCGCGATCGGCATTCTTGAAAACATCTGTTTCCCGGGCAAAGACCCAGCCCTGACTTACGATGCTGTCGTTGTCGGCGCAGACAAGATGCTCTCGTCGCTCTGCATGACGGCGCTGGAAAACAGCCTCACCGGTCTTGAGTTTGCCTACGGCATCCCGGGTACGGTGGGCGGTGCTGTCTACATGAACGCCGGAGCTTACGGCGGCGAGATGAAGGACGTGCTGGTCTCCGTGCGGTATCTGACCGCAGAAGGGGAGATCGTTGAGATACCGGCAGAACAGCTCGACCTCAGCTACCGCCACAGTATTTTCGAAGAAAACGGCGGCTGCATCCTCTCGGCAAAGTTCCACCTCGCAAGAGGCAATGCCGCCGACATCCGCGCCAGGATGAACGACCTGATGGCCCGCCGCAAAGACAAACAGCCTCTCGACAAGCCCAGTGCCGGCAGCACCTTCAAGCGGCCGGTGGGCGCATTTGCGGCGGCCCTCATCGACCAGTGCGGTCTGCGGGGCTACCGCCATGGCGGCGCAGCCGTCAGTGACAAGCACTGCGGCTTTGTGGTCAATCTGGGTGGAGCGACCTGTGCAGATGTGCTGGCTCTGTGCGATGAGGTGCGTGCCGTCGTGAAAGAAAAGACCGGCTACGACCTCGAAAAAGAAATTCGTGTGGTGGAAGCATAAAAGAAAGAGGCGTGCAAAATGAATCTTCTCATCGTCAGCGGCCTTTCCGGTGCAGGCAAATCCGTCGCCATGAATGCACTGGAAGACATCGGCTTTTTCTGCATTGATAACATCCCGGCGGCACTGCTGCCCAGCATCACGGCGTTTTCGAAAGCGGGTGACAACCAGCTCAAGCGGGTGGCTCTCTGTATGGACATCCGCGGCTGCCGCACGCCGGAAGAAATCGAAGAAGCTCTTTCTCAGTTGGACGCGCAGGGGATAGAATATGAGATCTTGTTCCTTGATGCCCCGGACGATGTGCTGATGCGCCGCTACAGTGAGACGCGCCGCCGCCATCCGATGAGCATTTCCGACGGCCTTTCCACCCGGGAAGCCTTCCGCAGGGAGCGCGGGATCTTGCAGCCCCTCAAAGACCGGGCAGATTATACCATCAATACCGGATTGCTCTCGACTTCTCAGAATAAAGAGCGCATCTGTGACCTGTTCAACCAGAACGGCGGCGCGAAGAGCGCCATGCGACTGACGGTCATGTCCTTCGGCTTCAAGTTCGGCATCCCACCGGAGGCAGATCTTGTGCTGGATGTCCGCTGTCTTCCTAACCCTTTTTATGTCCCGGAACTGAAGCATAAAACGGGTCTTGATGAAGAGGTCGTCGATTTTGTCATGAGCCACCCGGAGGCGCAGGAGCTTTTGAAGCGCTATGAATCGTTTCTGGAATATGCTCTTCCGCTCTATGTCAAGGAAGGCAAAAGCCAGCTCACCATCGCAGTGGGCTGCACCGGCGGCAAGCATCGCTCCATCACATTTGCGCGGAAAATCGCGGAATACTGCGAAAAGCTTGGCTACAAGCCCGGCATCCAGCACCGCGATTCTGTCCGTTGAAAGGATAAACATATCATGAGTTTTGCATCCCAGGCAAGGGAGGAGATCGCCCGGCGCAGTCTGCAGAAGGACTGCTGCGTCCGCGCTGCCGCCTATGGAATTGCCTGCTTCGCCAAGTACTTCGACGCCAGCGGGCTGGTGCTGCAGACGGAACAGGAGCTGACGACGCAGGTGGCTTCCCAGCTGTTTGCGCGCTGCGGCGTACAGGGCGACATCATCGAGAAGCAGCGTCCCAGCGGGGTGGTCTATGAGTTCAGCATCCGCGCACCGGAGCAGGTGGCGCGGATGCACGAGCTTTTCGGTACCACCGGCACCGAGACGAGCCTGCAGATAGACCCCAGACTGATTCGCTGCCAGACGTGCGTCAGCGCGTACATCGGGGCAGCTTTTTTGTGCAGCGGCACGGTCACTGACCCGCAAAAGGAGTATAACATCGAGTTTCTCACCAGCCGCACGAACCTTGCGCGCGACTTCGAAGCCCTGCTGGCGGAGCACGAGTTCGTGCCCCACCGCACCCGCCGCAACGGCGTGAACCTTGTTTACGTCAAGAGCTGCGACAACGTGGAGCGCATCCTTTCCTTTATGGGAGCGGCAGAGGCATCGGCCCAGCTCAGCGCCCAGAAGGCTGTCAAGCAGATGCGCAACCAAATCAACCGCCACACAAACTGCGATACCGCAAATCTGGGCAAGACGGCCCGTGCCAACGCCCAGACGCTCAAAGCCATCCGCTTTCTGGAAGAGCAGGGGGCGCTGGAAACGCTGCCCGAGGCGCTGCAGCAGGCAGCAGCCCGGCGGCTGGAATACCCTGATTTATCGCTGGCGGCGCTCTGCGGATGCTTTGACCCGCCCATGAGCAAATCGGGCCTTTCTCACCGGATGAAAAAGCTGGAAGCGCTGGCCGACGCCCTGCGTCAGCGGCTCGAAGAACACACTGAAACAGAGGAGGCAGGAGCATGAGCGATGTGACCGAAGGGAACCGTCAGGGGAGAGACTTCGTTCATCTCCACATCCATACCGAATACAGCCTGCTGGACGGTGCCTGCCGTATCGACCAGCTTATGGACCGCGTCAAGGAGTGTGGTCAGAGCGCCATCGCCATCACGGACCACGGCGTCATGTACGGCTGTGTCCAGTTCTATAAGGCCGCAAAAAAGGCAGGCATCAAGCCGATCATCGGCTGTGAGGTCTATGTGGCCACCCGTACCCGCTTCGATAAAGTCAACAAAATCGACGGCAACAACCATCTTATCCTGCTCTGCAAGAATGAGACAGGCTATAAGAACCTCATCAAGATGGTGTCCGCTGCCTTCGTGGAGGGCTTTTATTCCAAGCCTCGTGTAGATAAGCAGCTTCTTGAGCAGTATCATGAGGGGCTTATCTGCCTGTCTGCCTGCCTCGCAGGCGAGATCCCGCAAGCCATTCTGGCGGGAGACTACGAGCGGGCAAAGTCCACGGCCCTGTGGTATCAGGAGCTGTTCGGCAAGGGCAATTACTACATCGAACTGCAGGACCACGGCCTCGAAGAGGATACTATCGTCCTGCCCCAGCTCATCAAACTGGCGCGGGAGACCGGCATCCCGATGGCAGCCACCAACGATTCCCACTATCTGCGGAAGGATGACGCCAAGATGCAGAGCATCCTGCTCTGCATCCAGACCGGCAAGACCATTCAGGATGCCGACCGGATGGAGTTCCAGACCGACGAATTTTACGTCAAAACGACGGATGAAATGTATGATTTGTTCGCAATGGTGCCGGAAGCCTGTGCCAACACCCAGAAAATTGCGGACCAGTGCAATTTTGACTTCGACTTTGGACACACCAAAATTCCATATTACAAAGCCCCGAACGGGATGGACAATCAGGAGTTTTTCGAGAAGCTCTGCTGGGACGGCCTCGAGCGCCGCTACGGCTCGGACGTCCCACAGTCCAATAAGGACCGCCTGACCTATGAGATCGGCGTGGTCAAGTCGATGGGCTATACCAACTACTACCTCATTGTCTGGGATTATATCAACTACGCCAAGAGTCAGGGCATTCCGGTAGGCCCGGGCCGTGGCTCGGGCGCGGGCAGCATCGCGGCTTACTGTGTAGGCATCACCGACATCGACCCCATCCGCTACAACCTCATCTTCGAGCGATTCCTGAACCCCGAGCGCGTCAGTATGCCCGATTTTGACGTCGATTTCTGCTATGAGCGCCGTCAGGAGGTCATCGACTACGTCAACCGGAAGTACGGCGCAGACCATGTGGCCCAGATCGTCACCTTCGGCACCATGGCTGCCCGCAACGCTATCCGCGATGTGGGCCGCGTGATGGGTATGCCATACCAGAGCGTGGATGTGGTGGCAAAGCAGGTGCCGATGGAGCTGAAAATGACGCTGAAACGCGCCTTGGAGGTCTCACCGGAGCTGAAGCGGATGTACGACAGCGACCCGCAGGTCACAGAACTTATCGACACTGCGCTGAAAGTTGAAGGTATGCCCCGCCACGCCTCCACCCATGCGGCCGGCGTCGTCATTACCCCGGAACCGACAGACTATTATCTGCCCCTGGCCACCAACGACGGCCTGCCTGTCACCCAGTTCAATATGACCGAGATCGAAGAGCTGGGTCTGCTGAAAATGGACTTCCTCGGCCTGCGCACCCTGACGGTCATCCGGGACGCGGAGACGGCCATCCAGAAAAAAGACCCGTCCTTCTCCATCCAGAAGCTGGATTATGACGATGCAGCGACTTATAAGATGCTGGGTCAGGGTGAAACGGAGGGCGTGTTCCAGCTCGAATCCTCGGGAATGAAACAGGTCCTCGTGGGTCTGCAGCCGCAGAACCTTGAAGATGTCATCGCTCTTATCAGTCTTTACCGCCCCGGCCCGATGGACTCCATCCCGACCTACCTGCGCAACCGCCACGAGCCGGATAAGATCAGCTATAAGACCCCTCAGCTGGCCCACATCCTCGACGTCACCAACGGCTGCATCGTCTACCAGGAACAGGTCATGCAGATATTCCGTGAACTGGCTGGTTTCTCGTTCGGACAGGCAGATAACGTCCGCCGTGCCATGAGTAAAAAGAAGCACGCGGTGATGGAGGCAGAACGCGAGCATTTTGTCCATGGCTGCACCGAGTCGGGCCACGAATGCCCGGGCTGTGTCGCCAATGGCATCTCTGAGGAAATCGCCAACGAGATCTACGATGAAATGTCGAGTTTTGCCTCCTACGCCTTCAATAAAAGCCATGCTGCCTGCTACGCTTATGTCGCATTCCAGACGGCTTATCTCAAGTGTCATTACCCCAGCGAGTTTATGGCCGCATTGCTCACCAGTGTGCTTGACAATACCGACAAAGTCATCGAGTATTCGGGCGAGTGCGCCCGCCTGGGCATCAAGGTGCTTCCGCCGGACGTCAATATCTCGAATGGCGGCTTCACGGCGGACAACGGCAAGATCCGTTTCGGCCTGAATGCGGTCAAGAATGTGGGCCGCAACCTCATCGAGCGAGTCGTGGAAGAGAGAAAAGAGAAGCCTTATTCGAGCCTCTATGATTTCTGTAAGCGGATGCACGGCACTGAGCTGAACCGCCGGGCCGTGGAATGCCTGATCAAGGCGGGTGCCTTCGACAGTATGGGCGTCAACCGCCACAGCCTTGTGGAAGCCGTGGACGGCATCATCAAGAGCGTGGAGAGCGACTCCCGCCGCAATCTTGAGGGACAGCTGGACCTGTTCTCGGTGATGGGCGGCGAATCTCAGACCGCTGACACCGACAGCTACGAGATAAAGCTCTTCCCGGAGTACAGCCACACCGAACTGCTCCAGCAGGAGAAAGAGGTCAGCGGCCTCTATCTGTCCGGCCACCCGCTGGATGCCTATCGGGAACAGTCGGCACGCTTTGCGTCCAACAGCATCAAGGAGCTCACCGGCGAGGATGCCCACAAGCTGGACGGCAATCATGTCCGTATCGTGTGTACCATCGTCAAAAACCGGATGATGACCACCAAGTCCAACACGATGATGGCCTTCACCAGCGTGGAGGACCTGACCGGTACGATGGAGGTCATCGTCTTTCCACGGGTACTGGATACTTTCCGCGATGCGCTCAAGGAGAATGCTGTCGTGGTCATCGAGGGACGCCTCTCCGTGCGTGAAGATGAGCCTTCCAAGCTGATGGCTGAGAGCATCTCGCCCATCGAGGGCTATGACCCCAAACGCCCGCAGGCCAACCGCCCCAACCTCATGCGGGATGCCGCCCAGCGGCTCTATGTCCGCCTGCCGTCCCGCAGCTGCCCCGAGTATGCAAAGGTCATCAATCTCCTTGAGATATTCGACGGCGATATGCCCGTCATTTTCTATCTCGAGGATGTCAAGCAGAAGCTCGCCGCGCCCCGGAGACTCTATGCTTCGGGCCATCCACTGCTGCTCCAGGAGTTGAAACGTCTGCTTGGTGAACGCAATGTTGCAACAAAATGACATTTCTGCGCATCAATCATTATGTCTACGCTGTTTTCAAATGATTAACTTTGTGATATACTTGTCTAAGGCAAGCCATAGCAAATATGTTGCATCGAGTCGGGCCGCATCTGTGGAAGAAGGGGATGCGCGCACCCCGAGTGGTATGTGAAGAAACAAATTGGAGGGAATCTCTCTATGGAAAAGCAAATCAAGACGATCGGTGTTCTCACCAGCGGCGGCGACGCCCCTGGCATGAACGCAGCTGTCCGTGCCGTGGTCCGTACCGGCCTGCACAAGGGCTTCCGCATGATCGGCATCCAGCGCGGCTATAACGGTCTGCTGAACGGCGAGTGCTTCGAAATGAACCTGCGCAGTGTCTCGAACATCATCTCTGCCGGCGGCACCATCCTCTACACCGCACGCTGCCTTGAGTTCAAGACCAAAGAGGGCCAGGATAAGGGCGCAGCCAAGTGCCGTGAGCTGGGCATCGATGCGCTGGTGGTCATCGGCGGCGACGGTTCTTACCGCGGCGCCCGTGAGCTGGCACACCGCGGCATCCCGATGATCGGCCTGCCCGGCACCATCGACAACGATATTGCCTGCACCGACTACACCATCGGTTACGATACCGCTATGAACACTGCTCTGGAGATGATCGACAAGCTGCGATGCAGAAATGGCAATTTGGAGATTACGGTATCAAAGCAGGAGACGATTATCGGAGAATTATAGGAGGTGCGCAATGAAAAAAAGAAGAATCATATTATTATGGCTGTTTGCAGGAATGCTTTTGGTGCCGGGATGTAATCTGAAAAATGCAGAGGCATCCTCCGAAAAGCAAAGTGATGCCGTCAGCGGGTCTGAGGAACAGACGGTGAAAGATATTTCAGAGATGTTTACGGACCGGGATAAGGAAATCGGTTACGATGAGGAGAACAGTACGTTGATCACATTTGCCGACAACGGCACGGTCTGTGATTCGGATGCGGTGCAGATTTCCGAAAATACAGTCACGATCACAGAGGAAGGAACTTACATTTTGTCGGGCACACTGACGGACGGCATGATCATCGTAGATGCCGAAGACACA
>OINS01000118.1_pt1 | contig 16974 bp, 15 predicted proteins | sample 1585391 | NCBI WGS metagenome assembly OINS01 (sample SAMN02674698, study PRJEB24791) | human gut metagenome, SKBSTL036 | isolation source: stool | host: Homo sapiens | place: USA
TTCCGATCTTGTCAATCCTGAATTTCCAAGATTTCTGATCTTTGCTTCTGTGATCTTTGGAAGATAATTTTTTAGCTCTTTCGCTGCCTCTGCTTTGGCTGAATCAGAATATTTGATCTTGCTTAATGGATTTTCTTCTCCTGTTTTAAATGTGTAACTTGTCTGATCAAACAAGCCGTCTGCTCCATGAAATGTGATCTTATGTGTTCCTTCAAACATCCTTGTATAATATGTATTTCCCGAAGTATTTTCTGGAACTTTCGCTGCGATCCCATCAACTTTCACTGTCACTCCTGGCATTGTAAATAATTTCACAGTCTTGATCGTTGCTGAAGTATCTGTGATACTTGTCACCTCATATTTATCAAAGAATAAGAAATTCTTCTTTGCTGATTTTGCTACATGGATCGTTATCGTGTCTGAACCTTTTTTCGTCTGGTAGATGTACTGTCCTGCATAAGTTCCATATTCCGTATATCCTCCAGTTGGTGCAGATAATGTCTTTGTCTCACTTTGTTCCATAGTCTGCTCATAGGCTTCTTGATTGATAAATGTATCTTCTTCAAAATTATACAGATCATAGATCTTTGACCATCTTTGGCTGTTATAATCTTTGACAAATTGATTCGCTGCTGATTCTGGACTGCTTTTTTTATTTCCAAGATAGAAAAATGCTGCGATCAATACAACCAAAACTGCAATTTCTGCTATGATGATCTTCTTTGCTTTATCACTAAATCCTGCTGCTGTTCTTACTGATTCTGACTGTGGAGCCGCTTCTTTTTTTACAGGCTCTGATTCTGGTACCTCCGTGTGCTCAATCTTAGCTCCACATTCTCCACAAAACAGATCGTCGTCTTTTACTTCACTTCCACAATTTGGGCAAAACATGCTTCTTCATCTCCCTTCTTTATCTAAGTCCGCGTTTCTTTAATTCTGCTGCCATGGTATCAACATTCTTTTTCTCATATTTGTTCAAAGAAATATCATTCTGATCGTCCACGGTTCCAACATACCATTCTTTTCTCTCAAAACGCTCTTTATTCTTCTTCTTAGTGAATTTTAACCCATGTCTTGCATAAACCTCATTCACTGCATATTGAAGTTCTTCATCAGATAATTTCTTTACGGAAGATTTGCTTACGTAAGAAGTGTCTGCATCTGGGAAAATATATCCATCATCCGCATCCATTACATTGCTTGCTGTATTATTTTTTGCAGCTGTTGTTGCTTCTTCTGTAACTTCTTCTGTTGTTGTTTCCTGTGTTGTTGGCTGCTCTGTTGTCATATTGTCTCCTGATTCCCCTGCATCTTCTTCAGATACAGATTCACCCGCATCAGATTCACCGACATCATCACTTCCATTACCGTTTGATTCTTGTTGTACGGCATTTTTTAAAGATGATGATTGCCCATTATCACTGTTTCCACTCGTGATCATCATAGCGATCAGTGCTATGGCTACGACTGCGATCACCACTCCTAAAGAAATGATGATCTGTTTTTCATTTTTCTTCATTCTTTTCTCCTCTTCTCTCGTAATACCGGTCAACACCATCTGCAATTCCTTCTGCAAGCATTGATTGATAATGATTGTCCGATAACTTCTGGTCTTCCTCTGGATTGGACATAAATCCCATTTCAACGATCGTCACTGGAATCTTACTCCAGTTGATCCCTGTCATCTCATCTGTCTGCGTTACACCGCGGTTCACTGCCCCGGTCCTTCTGCATAATGTACTTACCACACATTCTGAGAGTTCCTGACTATCTGCCGCGATCGATCTGCAATATGGATTCGATAATGTCGGACTCATTGTCAACGCCCCATTTGCAGACTGAGAATCTGCACTATTGCAATGAATCCTTAATAAAATATCTGAACCACTTTCATTTGCCATAAGAGCACGCTTTTTATTGCTGAGTGACACATCATTCGTCTCACGAATCATATATACGTCATATCCTCTCGCGATCAATGCACTTTTTAGCTTTAACGAAACTTCCAAATTCACCTGATATTCTGCTCGTTTTGTGACAACACCTTCGGTTCCTGAGGATACCATCGGTTTTGTCTTATCAGAACCAGGTCCGATCGCTTCTTTTTCACTCATCTGTTTCTTTTGGTGTCCTGCATCGATTGCGATCTTTATACGATCTTCCTGTTGTTTTGATTGTTCCTGATCAACCGTTACTTCATTCTTTTTTTGTGTTGTCTTTTGCTTGATGATCTCTGTTCTTTTTTCTGTCGTTGGTTTTGGATGATCTTCACTGATCATTTCATCATCATTGCTGCATCCAGCACAGAAAAAACAAAGGATCATACATAAGATCATGATCTTCCATATCTTTTTCATACCTTTTATCCCTCTCATTTATAATACTGCAGTTGTTCTATGGCTCTACAACATGAAGCTCTCCTGTCACAGAATCCATAACATATCCAGATATCTTCACATCTTTTGGGATCAATGGATGTTTTCTCAACATTTCCACAGAATCTTTTACAGAACTTTCCACACAGTCAAATCCTTCCAGCCATGTATCAAAATCAATACCACAATGACGGATCAGCTCAATCTTCTCCTCATCGACTCCTCGATCCATCATATGTTTTATCATCATATCACTATTAATATGCTGTACTCCACAGTCGCTATGTCCAATGACCATGACTTCCTCTATTCCAAGTTCAAAGATTCCGACTAAAACACTTCGTACCACACTTCCGAAGGCATGGCTTACTACCCCACCGGCATTCTTGATGATCTTCACATCTCCATTCCTGATCCCAAGGGCTGCCGGCAAAAGTTCTGTCAACCTTGTATCCATACAAGTGATGATTGCGATCTTCTTGTCTGGATATTTGCTTGTCTTGTATTGTTCATACTTCTTTTCTTCTACAAATTCTTTGTTATATTTTAAGATTTCATCTATCATAACTTCTACTCCCTACCTCAATGTAATATCTGCCGTTTTTCCCTTGCAGGCTTTTAAATAATCTTCGGTCGTAAGTTCAATCTGGATTCCATTTTTACCGCCGCTTACAATAATCTTCTCCTGTGCATTGGCACTTTCATCAAGCACTGTTGGATAGTCTTTCTTCATTCCGATTGCTGTACATCCACCGCGGATATATCCTGTGATCTTGTTGATATCCTTGACATGGATCATCTCCACAGACTTCTCACCTGCTGCCTTCGCTGCTTTCTTAAGATCTAATTCCTGATCGATCGGAATGACAAATACAAAATACCCTCCACCTTTTCCTTCAGTCACGAGGGTTTTAAATACTCTTTCATATGGTTCATTTAACATATCTGCGATGGTAATTCCATCAATAAATTCTTTACATTCATAACGATGTACTTCAAATGGGATCTTTGCTCTCTCAAGCATCCGCATTGCATTTGTTTTTGGTTCTTTCTTTGCCATCTTATAATGTCCTCCTTACTGATCGTTTTATCTGGCAAAATTTACTTTTGACATTCTCATCATATTTTACCTTGCAAATACTCCATAGATCAAAGAAACATAACATGCAAAATCTCCGATTCTTTTTCTTTGATATCCAAGTTCTTCTCTCCATTTTGCTTCTTTGCCATGCTCTTTTGTATATGCTGCCAATTCATCTAAAGAATGGATCACGCTATCGTGCATCACTGTCCTGTCATCATTGCTTCTGTCTGTCTTCGGTGTGATCTTCCAATGTGCGCGGAGGCTTCCATAATCGATCATACAATGAAGTGCATGATCCCATAACTTGTCATAAATCTCATCTTCTTCAAGATTCTCTTCTAACAGTTCTTCATAAACCTTCATTGCCTGCTCAAATTCAAGATCATCTGGCATTTTTAAATAATTCTCATATATAAAATCTTTCTGCATAGTGGCCTCCTTTATCTCTTTGGCATACATTTTTACACTACTTGTGCACATTATATCATATTTTCTCATATAGTGAGAGTAAAAGATCTTCCGAGGATATTTTTATGCCAGAAATACAAACTAACAATCTTGTCGATCATGGACAGTTAAAAATACAGGTAACTTCAAGACAGAGAGCCGTCCCAATCCCTAACGCTACGATCGAGATTTCTTATACTGGTGATCCTGATTCTGTTCTTGAGACTGTATCTACTGATGAAAATGGGCAGACACCTGTCGTTGACCTCCCTGCTCCTCCCGTGGAATACAGCATGTCTCCGAGTGAAAATCAGCCTTATTCTGAATATAATCTAAAAATACATTCTGATGAATATAAACCTGTCACGATCTCAGGTGCACAGATTCTTTCTGGTGTGGAAGGCCTGCAGCCTGTTTCCATGATTCCTGAAGAAACCCACACTCCAACAGAAGAACACCCGATCGTGATCGGTCCGCATACCTTATGGGGTAATTACCCTCCCAAGATTGCGGAATCTGAGATCAAGCCAGTCAACGAAAGTGGTGAGATCGTTTTAAGCAGGGTTGTGATTCCTGAATATATTATTGTTCATGATGGTCCTGTCGGTGATAAAACTGCGCAGAATTATTATGTTCGCTATAAAGATTACATCAAAAATGTTGCCGCCTGTGAGATTTATTCCACTTGGCCAAGGGCAACGCTTGAAGCAAATATTCTTGCGATCATGTCATTTACTTTGAATCGTGTGTATACAGAATGGTATAGAAATAAAGGGCATGATTTTACGATCACATCTTCTACAGCTTATGATCATAAATTCATTCCTGGAAAGACAACTTATAATTCTATTAATACGATCGTTGATGAAATTTTTGCAGATTATCTGTCTCGTCCGAATGTGAGACAGCCGATCCTTACGCAGTATTGTGATGGAAAGAAGGTGTCTTGTCCCGAATGGATGACACAGTGGGGTTCTAAATACTTAGGTGATCAGGGATATGCTCCGATTGAGATCTTGAGATATTATTATGGAGAGAGTATGTACATCAATACCGCAGAACAGATTTCAGGAATTCCTTCTTCCTGGCCGGGATATGATCTGACGATCGGCAGCAGAGGAGATAAGGTTCGACAAATACAACAACAATTGAATCGTATTGCTAAAGATTATCCTTCTCTGCCTACGATCGCTGTGGATGGTGTTTATGGAGAATCTACTGCGAATGCTGTTCGGAAATTCCAGAATATTTTTGGACTGCCACAGACAGGAATTGTTGATTACCCTACTTGGTATAAGATCAGTGAGATCTATGTTGGGGTTAGTCGGATTGCGGAGTTGAATTGAAATCTTAGATACACCAAAAGCCCCACAAAGTTCATCCTTGTGGAGCTTTTTTTCATTTCTTATTCTATTTACTCTTCACCAAACACCGCTTTTTATAAAAAGCAATTCCATAACACAATACTTCCTCATAAGCATCTTCAAACTCTTTTGCATACATCTTTGTGTTGATCTGATCTAACGCCTTTTGACAGTCTTTTTCCAAATCTTCTAATTTCCTTGAATACTTTGCTTCAAATACTGCAACTTGTCCTGTTACATCATTGTAGATTACAATATCACTTCGTCCTTCTCCATGCTCTCTATTCGACTCTACACTATAACCTGCTCCTGCAAAGATTCCTGCAAGAAATGCATGATAGAAATTTTCTCGGTAATCATAATAACTGATCGTCATTCGCAGTAATGTGCTGATTTCTTTTGTTGCCTTATCCGCATCTTTGTTCCACACTGCATCAAATAAATCTTTCCGATTCGTAACTCTTGCACTGTCTTCAAACCATTTCCTTACGGTTGATTCGAAAATTTCTTTTACTTCTTTGTTTGGAATTCTTAATTCTATCTGACCATCCTTATCACGTTCTCCGACTTTTGTAAGATATCCAGTAAGATAGAGAATACTCCATACGTTATCTTCTGATGAATGTAGATAATCATATGTGAGGTCTTCTTCTATTTTCTGGCAGATGCTTCCACCTGCGATCAATACTTCTAGTTTTTTTCGTATAGCAGCTCCCGTATAATCAATAAATGAACGGATGATCGCATTATCACTGGTATTCTTCCAGTAACTGACTGGTCTTGCATTCAGATCATTTTGAAGATCTCTTAGATAATTCATGACATCCCATGGACAATAAACTTCAAACTCTCCAAAATTATACCCATCATACCATTCTTTAATCAGATCCGCTTTCTCTTCAATCTCCGCATCTGCTAAAAGCTTATCTACATCCTGTTGTGTAAATCCGTAATATTCATTGTATCTTGTGGATGAAATCGTATCTGATACAAAGTTATTTGTTCCAGTGAAAATACTTTCTTTGGCAATCTTTAGGCATCCTGTGATGACTGCAAACTTTAATGAGGAATTATCTTTTAAGGCTGTACTAAGCAAACCTTTCATAATTTCTAACATCTCTTTGTAGTAACCATTACTACTTGCTTTTGCAATTGGAACATCATATTCATCAATTAAAAGGATCACTGGCTTTTTATAATAACTTTTCAGCATATTGGTAATTCTTAATATACAACTTTGAATTTCCATCATACTTGCACTACAAGTCTTTAATTTTTGAAATACCAGTTTATCCCCTTCATCTATCTCATCACTATCCAACAAGTATACATGTTGTTTACATGCTTCAGATATAATAAATTTCAAAAAATTAAACGCATTCTCAAATGTAGTTCCATCTACATCCTTAAAAGACAAAAATAATGTCGGATACTGATTCATCCATTTCTCACAAATCTCGACCTCATCAGATATCTCAAGTCCTTTAAACAAATGTCTGCTATCTTTCCTGATATCCAAAAAACTGTTCAACATATTCATCGCCATCGTTTTTCCAAACCGCCTAGGCCGCGTAATCAACGTCACCTGATCCATCTCACCCTGTAACAACGTCTTGATCAATCCGGTCTTGTCCACATAATAATAATTCAACTCTCGAATTCTCTCAAAATCCGAAATCCCAACAGGAATATTTAGATTCTTCATCTCTTCCTACTGCCTCCTTTCTTTTATTAATTATATATTGATAAACATATATTCGCAGTTCAATTATGTTAAATCTTTAAACCAATACATGTTATAGCCAACAACCTTCCAGAATCAATAGTTAATCATTTCTATTTATTCACTTCGAAATGCTGATAATCCTTAGAGCTTCTCCACTCACCACCCCAGCTGAATCCATATTTCTTAAAGATCTTATAAGCTGTGTCATTCTTATGGATCATATATCTCTTATATTTTCCTTTACATTTTGACGTCTTTCTCTGTTTATACACCTTCCCATTTGCCGGTGATACCTTATTTCCTTTGACCCACGGATTGATCCTTGGATTGATATCGATAGCCATTCCATAAGAATGGTTGGAAAGTTTTGTCGTTCCACTGATCACACGATAATTAAACGCAGAGGTATTATTTGCAGCCATAGACTTCTCATCATTCGCACCATAATCATCAATCAGTCTCATTCTCTCAATTCTGTACCTCTTCTGATAAAGAGCATAAAAGACCTTGACCGTTTTCTTCGCGATCTTCTTGTTAACGATCAACTCACCCTCTTTTACCTTCCCATCAAAACCATAATGAAGAACCTGTACATATCTTAAATCAGACAACTTAACATTCTTATTCTTTCGATAAGATTTTCCCGTGATCCTCTTTTCAATATTCGGAGAAATCTTCCCATAAGTAAAGCCTTTTTTATAAGTATATTTCGAAGCTGCATTCGCAGATTTTCTCTGTAAACAAACTGGAATCACAGCAACTGTAAATGCTGTCAATGCAAGTATCGTAGTTAATTTCAATTTTGATCGATTCATTTATTCTCATCCTTTCCAAAACTTCAATCATTTATCTTAATCGGTTTCATTATAACATATATTCCAAAGCCCCACACTCCATACCTTGCTTCTGCTAATAACCTACAGCTAAAATATTTTAAATATCAACTGCCCCGGGACCGTATGAACACGTCTGCACTTAGCGAATGGATGATCGTAAGATCATTCATGAGCTTAGTACAGCTACGTGAGAATGCGAATGGGTCCCGGGGCAGTTGATATTTAAAATATTCATTGAAAGAGTGAATTATTTTTGATATACAAGAAACTGATACTCAATATCAAAGTAAGTCTCTTCTTCACTCTCTTTCACAAGTTTCCACTCTGGCATCTCATCCAGATCTGGAAAATAAGTATCTGCATCATATGCAAAGTCTGTTCTTGTAACATAAGCTGTATCACAATAAGGAAGCATCATGCGGTAAATGCTTTCTCCACCGATGATAAAAATATCTTCGTCCTTATATTCTTCCAGCTCATCTAACAATTCTTCTTTACTTCCAACTACGATCGCTCCTTTTGCATCGTAGTCTTTATCATGCGTTAATACAATATTCGTTCTCTTTGGAAGCGGCATTCCATTTGGAAAGCTTTCTAATGTTTTTCTTCCCATGACAACGACTTTTCCTGTTGTCATCTGACGAAACATCTTCATATCATTTGGAATATGGACTAAAAGTTCATTGTTCTTTCCAATTCCCCAGTTCTTATCTGCATTTACAATAAGATTCATCTTACCTTCTCCTTCTTATATTGCGATCGGAATATCTTTGATCTGTTCTCCTGCCTGATAGTCTTCGATTTTAAAGTCATCTGTTGTGAATTCATAGAAATCTTTGACTTCTGGATTAAGCGTTACTTTCGGTGCAGGATATGTCTCTCGTTTGATCATCTCTTTGATGATCGGAATATGGCGATCATAAATATGTGCATCTGCGATCACATGAACTAATTCTCCTGGTTCCATATCACATACCTGAGCCATCATATAAACTAATGCTGCATACTGTACAACATTCCAGTTATTTGCTGCTAAAATATCCTGAGAACGCTGGTTCAAGATTGCATTCAATGTGAGCTTATCATGTCCTGGTTTCTTTGTTACATTAAATGTCACACTATACGCACATGGATAAAGATTCATCTCATGAAGATCTTGGTGGACATAAATATTTGTCATGATCCTTCTACTGTATGGGTTGTGTTTCAGATCATAGATCACACGATCTACCTGATCCATCATTCCTTCTTTGTATTGGTGCTTTACACCCATCTGATATCCATAAGCCTTTCCGATTGAACCATCTTCATCTGCCCATTCATCCCAGATATGACTCTTCAGATCATTTACATTATTTGATTTCTTCTGCCAAATCCATAATAATTCATCAATAGCTGACTTAATATATGTCTTTCTTAAAGTCAATGCTGGAAATTCTTTGGACAGATCGTAACGATTTACAACACCAAACTGTTTGATCGTATAGGCAGACTCTCCATCTGGCCAGTGCGGACGGACTTTCTCTCCCTCTGTACTAGTTCCATTCTCTAAAATATCTTCGCACATAGATATAAATACCTGATCTGCATAACTCATTCTTTCTTCTTCTCCTTTTCTTCTTCCTCACTGTTGATCGTAAGCATCTCAAATCTTCGTTTAAAAAATGCAATCTTACGGTCAAACACTCCTAATCGGTATAAATTGATCACAAACATTCCAAGGATCAGGGCTAATAACATTCCTCCTAATCCTCCGAATTTCAGACCAACGTAGATCAAAAAGATCGTTGTCAGTGCTGAGATTCCCATACTGTCTCCCATCATTTTTGGCTGTAAGACCTGTTTCAATACCAGACAGATCGCATAAATGATCAGTAAGATAACTGCTGTTTTGATATCTCCTGTGATCAGCTTAAATATTGCCCATGGAATGATCACAGTCCCTGTTCCAAGGATTGGAAATATATCGACAATTCCTACTAATACCGAATAGATAAAAGAATGTCCAATCCCTGCAATAAAAAATCCGATCCAAAGGATCGCTATGATCACTATCATGATCTTTAACTGCGCAAGGCAGTAACTTACTAAGACTCCAACTGAGTTCTTCATAAATACATTGATCTTATGCTTCACAAATCCTGGAATACATTTTTCATACCATGCTATGAGTTTTTCTCGTTCCAGTGAAAACATATAAGCTGCAAATAACATAACAACAAGCCCTAACAGACCGCTTGTCACACCCTTTGCAACACCACCTGCATGTGCTACCCCATAATCTCCTGCAGAAGATGCCGCTTTCTTGAAAAGCTCTCCGATCGATCCGCTCCACTGATCAAACTGTTTTCCAAAAGATGGTGGAAGAATACTTAAAAATTGCTCTATCTTCTTCTGAAAGATCATTCCTTGTCTCATGATCTCATGACGGATATCTGGTGCATCCTGTATAAATCCGATGACCTGCAGTGCGATACCTCTGACTGCAAAATAAAGAACCACTATGATTCCTGTGATAACTGCCGCGATCAAGATCGCAGAACCGAACTTCTTCGGTAATTTTACCTTCTTCTCCAGATATTCGATCACTGGGTGGGCCATCATTGAAATAATCCATCCTGCTACAAATGGCCATAAAAATACGATTGCTTTTGGTAATACAAAAATCAAAAGCAATGCACCTGCTAATATGACCAACAGTTCCATGATAATATCCAGATAAATTTCCCAACGTTTCATAATTTTTTCACTCCCTGATGTAATTAGTATATTCTTGAATTTTCATACCATTTTCCATCTCTTAATGAACTATTATACGTTACAAATTCTTACTTGGCAATTCTAATCTCATCTTTCTCTCTGTCGTAATGATATATGTGATCTGATAAAACTTCTTCCTGATCCACAACCATACGGTTTGTCTCTCTAACCATTTCTCGTAGTTCCTCTGAACTTTGCACATATTCATCATCCAGTAAAAGGATCACTTCATGAATACTGCTTGGAAGAATATAAAGATCATGTCCCATATAATTCGCGAAATCTCTCAGTGGATCTTTATAAAGCATGACGGATGCTCCATTCATATAATCTCCATTTGATAATACAAACAATGGAATCTCCATATCCGTGATCTTTACTGGTATCACAGACTGAATCTTGCGCATCACTGGTGGGAAGATCTTCTCCGTGTTCTCCTTTGCATCCTTCATCATCTGTTCCTTTGTCACACCCCATAACAGCAACTCTTTGTTCCTCACTAATGCACTCGCCATCCCGTCATGATTCCGGTATGCTGCCCAACGATATGTAACTGCCAGATCTAAGAACCGCTCGTATGGTGTATACTTTAACATCTCTTTATTCTTCTCATAATTAACCACACGATAAAACAGATTCTTCTTAATATGCTCATAATCTGAAACTTTATCCTCATCCAGATAAAATCCAACCTGATGTCCTCGATAAATTCTGGCGATATCTTTCATCGTATCTGATAATTCCTGTCCCCTTAAATAATTTCGATAAAATATCTCCAGATACAACACTGGTACCAGATAATTCTTGGTCTCTCCGATCGACAACCCCATCATCGATATCTGATTATTCCTCTTAACCCTCTGCACCATAACTTTCTTTCCTTCCATCTCTGGAAGATAGTTTAAAATATTCGCTTCTACATACTGATAAAATTCTTTCTCATTCAACATGGTCTTCTCCTTTTCTGTGGATGAAAACGCATGCCATAACCCCATTTTATTTGTTTCCCTCACTCGTCTTCATATGTAAATAATTTCCATATCATCATACAATATTTTCCAGTTAATTGCAATAAAAAAAGAAATTTATTTTTCAAAATTTCTTTTTTATTCAATCTCTATTTTGTTGCTGTAAATTCTTTTAAGAAGTCAAGTAATGTTTCCATTTCATCTCTCGTACCGATCGTAATCCTTAAATAATTATTGATTCTTGGCTGATCAAAATAACGGACATAAATCTTTGCTTTCTTCGCTGCTTCAAAAATCTCTTTGGCAGGTACGCTTTCATGTGTCGCAAAGATAAAGTTTGCTTTGGAATCTGCAAAACTAAATCCGATCTTTCTCATCTCAATCTGGAACCATTCCCTTGTATCAATGATCTTATTTCTTGTCTCCTGGAAATATTCTTCATCTTCTAAGACAGCTGTTCCAAGAACAATGGATGGCTCATTCATCGTATAAGAGTTGTAGGAATATTTCACATCATTCATTGCCTTGATCAGTTCCTTGTTACCGATCGCATATCCGATACGAAGTCCTGCTAAAGATCTTGATTTGGAATATGTCTGAACGACTAAAACGTTATCATATTTTCTTGTCAGTTCTTTCGCTGTGTCGCCGCCAAAATCAATATAAGCTTCATCAACAATCACAACAACATCCTGATTGTGTTGGATGATATCTTCCACAACCTCTAAAGATAAAAATGCGCCTGTTGGTGCATTAGGATTTGGGAATACCACCCCGCCATTTTCAGCGTAATAATCTTCTTTCTGAATCTCAAATGCATCATTGACTGCTTTCTTCTCATATGGTATTCCGAATAATTCTGCCCATACAGGATAGAAGGAATATGTGATATCTGGGAAGAAGATTGGTTTCTTACCGTTAAAAAATGTCATAAATGCAACGGCAAGCACATCATCAGATCCAACTCCGACAAATACTTCTTCTTTATCAAATCCATGATAAGAAGCGATCGCTTCTACTAATTTAGTTGCTGCAGGATCAGGATATTTGCGCAGATTCTTGATCCCACTCATCGCTTCCTTGATCTTATCGGATGGCGGATAAGGGTTTTCATTTGTATTTAACTTGATCACACCTTCTTCTTTTGGCTGTTCACCCGGTGTGTAAGGTTCTACTTTTCGTACATTGTCTCTCCAGCTGTTCATTGAAAGTCTCCTTTATCTATATTGGCTTATTTGCGATAGTCATCGATCAGTTTCTTAAATAATGGAAGGGCTTTTTCGATACGTTCTGTTGGTACACAGTAAGAAATACGCACATATCCTGGGCATCCAAAGCTGTCCCCAGGTACGATCAACAGATCATATTCTTTCGCCTTCTCGCAAAATGCATTGGCATCTTCTTCTAATGCTTTCGGGAATAAATAGAAAGCTCCACCTGGTTCTACACATTCATATCCCATATCCACTAATGCATTATAGAATAAATCTTTGTTCTTCTGATAGATTGAAAGGTCAGAAGTTAAATCTACACATTCTCCAACAACTTTCTGATATAAGGTTGGCACACAGACGTAAGAAAGTAAACGTGCAGATGCGATAAACGCTGGCAGTAACTGTTCAAAATCTTCTGCCTCATTTGGTGCTACGATATAACCGATACGTTCTCCCGGCAGTGATAAGGATTTACTAAAAGAATATGCTACTAATGTATTGTTATAAAAATGTGGAACATATGGCACTTCAAATCCATCATACGCGATCTCTCTGTATGGTTCATCGGAAATGATGTAAATGCTGTGTCCATATTCTTTTTGTTTCTTCTCTAATAATGCAGCTAATTTCTCAATCGTCTCTCTGGAATAAACAACTCCGGATGGGTTGTTTGGAGAGTTGATCAAGATTGCTTTGGTATGCTCATTGATCGTTTCTTCTAATTCTTCGAAATTAATCTGGAATACTCTGGTATCTGCAGAAATGACCTTTAATCTGCATCCTGCTCCCTGTGCATATACTGCATATTCTGGGAAATGTGGTGCGAATGTGATAACTTCATCTTCTGGCCCATCAACTAATGTCTTAAAGCAAATACCAAGGGCTGCTGCCGCTCCGATCGTCATAAAAATATTCGCTGCTGTATAATTTGTATCAAATCTTTTATTTAAAGACTTGGCAATGTTTTCTCTTACTTCCAGTACTCCAGCATTGCTTGTATATCCATGAATATCCACTGGATCTGCTGTTTTTAACAGGCGAAGTGCTGTCTCATCAATTTCTTTTGGTGCTGGAACACTTGGATTCCCGATACTGAAATCAAATACATTTTCTGCTCCGACTTCTTTTGCTCTCTTCATTCCATATTCGAAAATATCACGGATAATAGAATGCTGTTTCGATAATTCTACTACTTCTTTTGATAACATGATCTGTCTCTTCCTTTCTTTGCCATTAGTTTTATTTTACAAAAAAATGCAGAAAATTACAACAACCCTCGCTGATTGCTGTAATTTTCACGTAATATCATTTGACGATCATTTTATTCATCTAATGCATCTCTTAAGCTCTTTGTAAACTCATAAACCTTTTCAGGACTTTCTTTACCATATTGACTGATCAATTTGACGATCGCACTTCCGACGATGACACCATCACAGTATGTACTCATTTTCTTTGCCTGTTCTGGTCCTGAAATACCAAATCCCACTGCACAAGGAATTGTTGCATTCTTCTTGATCACACCGAAGAATTCATCAAAATCTGTTGTAAATTCACTTCTTGTTCCTGTAACTCCGATGGAGGATACACAGTATAAGAATCCTTCTGCTTCTTTTGCGATCATTGCGATACGGTCATGAGATGTCGGTGTTACAAGACTGATATTGTCAACTCCGTGAGCTGTTGCCACGCCCTGAATCTCGTCTTTTTCTTCATATGGCATATCAGGCACGATGACGCCCTGAATCCCACATTCATTACAAAGATCAAAGAATCTTTCGGTTCCAAAACGATAGATCGTATTGAGATACATCATCATGACAAATGGTGTTTCTTTGATCTCTTCTCTTAATTCTTTTACCATCTGAAAGATTCCCTTTAGTGTTGTACCACCTGCGAGTGAATGCTGGCTGGCTTCCTGAATGACAACACCCTCAGCGATCGGATCTGAGAATGGAATACCGATCTCGATCACATCTGCTCCTGCTTTTACCATAGCTCTGATATTTTCTTTTGTTGTTTCGTACCCATAATCTCCAGATACGATGTAAGTTACTAATGCTTTTTGCCCATTCTTTTTTCTATTCTCAAATGTTTCTCTAATTTTCATCTAACTGCACTCCTCTATATCTTGCTACCTGATAAACGTCTTTGTCTCCACGACCGGACAGACAGATAACGACTGACTGGTCTTTACTCATTGTTGGAACGATCTCCATTGCCGCTGCAACTGCATGAGATGATTCGATCGCTGGAATCACTCCTTCTGTTTTGGATAAATATTCAAAGGCTTTGACTGCCTGTTCATCTGTGATACTCACATATTCTGCTCTTCCGATTTCATGAAGATGTGCATGTTCTGGTCCGATTCCCGGATAATCAAGTCCTGCTGAAATAGAGTATACAGGATCGATCTGGCCTTCTTCGTTCTGTAAGAACAAACTCTTCATTCCATGAAAAATACCTTTACTTCCTTTTGCGATCGTTGCTGCATGATCTAATGTATCAATCCCTCTTCCAGCTGCTTCTGCCCCGATCAGTCTGACACTTTCATCTGGGATAAAGTCATAAAACATTCCCATTGCATTCGATCCGCCTCCTACACAAGCAAATACAGCATCTGGAAGTTTTCCTTCGATTTCTTTCATCTGTTCTTTTGTCTCTTCTCCGATGATCTTCTGGAAATCACGAACCATCGTTGGATATGGATGAGGTCCCATAACAGAACCGATGCAGTAAAATGTTGTCTCAATATTTGTAGCCCAGTCTCTCATTGCCTCGTTAATAGCATCTTTTAAAGTTCTTGTTCCACTCTCTACAGCATGAACTTTCGCTCCAAGAAGTTCCATACGATATGCATTCAGACTCTGGCGTTCCACGTCTTCTGCTCCCATATATACAACACATTCCATGTCAAATAATGCTGCAACAGTCGCTGTAGCAACTCCGTGCTGTCCTGCACCTGTCTCTGCGATGATTTCCTTCAAAGCAGCTTCCAGTTCTTCGGCACTCATCTGTTTCGGCAGGTATTTTTCCATAACGGCTACCTGACCCAATTCTACGTCAGCCAAGTCCTGACGACCCTGTCCGATATAGATTTCAGCAGAATCTTTTCCTTGTTTCACAAGTTTCTGGATAATCTTCAGAGCAGCATCATCTGTCAATATATCGTTAGCTCCCGGAGCTGTCTTAGCTTCGAGGAAGAACTTCTTTATATTTCTCAAAGTTTCGAGGGCTACTTTATCTTTCGCCTTCATTGCGTTTTTAATGTCTTCGCTGACTTGATCGAATAAATCCATACTATTATAATTATAAATTGAAGATTAAAAATTAGATCTGAAGCCTGATGCTGTGGGACTATAATTTTCGTTCTTAAGCTCTTTGTTTAGAATGTAATTACGCCGTTATCATCCGTAGCTTCTTCTGTTGCCACTTCTTCTTCCAATGCAGCTTTTGTCCGGATTTTAGTAAGAGTCGTCTTATCACGCATGTACGTGGGAGAATCTTCTACCATGGCGATGATATCGTCGTTGTCCAGATCTTCCGTGTTGAAAAGATAGATGTGGCGGCGTTTGCGGAGGCTCTTGCTTCCGATATTGCTGGCGCTTTCGCCGTATGCCTTGCGGATACGTTCTTTGTTCTTCTCTTTCTCTTCTTCCAGTTGCAGTTGACGTTCTTCCTCTTCCTGGCTGCGTGCAGCGTGCAAGCTATCCATGCCGGGAACGTCTTCTACGCCGAATCCGGTGGCAAGTACGGTAATCTTAACCTTCGTTTCCAATGAATTGTCAATAGCAACCCCCCAGATGACTTCCACACCTTCGCGGAATTTGCTCATGAACTCGTGTATCTCGTTCATTTCCTCCATCATCAGTTCCGACGACGGGCAGAAAGATACGTTCAACATTACTTTCTTGGCATTGAAGATATCATTGTTGTTGAGCAACGGAGAATGCAGGGCATCGTCGATTGCTTTCGTCACACGATTTTCTCCTTCGCCGAATCCGGTACTCATGATTGCTACTCCACCATCTTTCAGGATGGTTTTCACATCGGCAAAGTCAAGATTGACTGTACCCCGCATGGTAATAATCTCGGCAATGCTCTTGGCAGCAATGGAAAGAGTATCATCGGCTTTGCCGAAGGCGTTCATAAAAGTAAGGTCGGCATATATTTCGCGCAGGCGTTCATTGTTGATAACCA
>OINS01000133.1_pt1 | contig 15620 bp, 12 predicted proteins | sample 1585391 | NCBI WGS metagenome assembly OINS01 (sample SAMN02674698, study PRJEB24791) | human gut metagenome, SKBSTL036 | isolation source: stool | host: Homo sapiens | place: USA
TTCCGATCTTGCCCACCGGCGCACGCTATACCTTCAACAAGAATGATGTTTCGGATTATCACTATGGCCGTGAGGCAGTCCACAACATCCTGTATACTATTGCAAACTCCAAGGCAATGAACGGCGGTATGCCGGGCAGCCGTTATCTGGCAAAGGTCGAGCCTTACCAGAAGGTCATCTACGCGGTGGATGGCGTCTGCGGCGGTCTGATTGCGGTCCTGGTCATCCTGACCATCTTCCGCTTCCGCAAAAAGAAAGAGGACAACATCAAAACCGTCTGAGTAACACAAAACCGAAAGGGGCGGCGGGCAGAACGCCCGCCCCCTTTCTTTTTGGAGCAGGAGTAGTATTTTATGAAACACGCTGATATTATCCAAACCCTGAACTTAGAGCAAAAATGCGCCCTGCTCTCGGGCGAGACCGTCTTTACCACCCGCGCTCTGCCGGGCAAGGGCATCCCGGCCATCACCCTTTCGGACGGCCCCAACGGTGTCCGCAAGCAGGCCGGCGCCGCCGACCATCTGGGCCTCAACCCCAGCGTTCCGGCAACCTGCTTCCCGACCTCTTCCGCCACTGCGTGCAGCTGGGATGAGAAGCTGGGCGAAGCCGTGGGCGAGGCACTGGGCGAGGAAGCCGCTGCACAGGAAGTGGCTGTCCTGCTCGGCCCCGGCCTGAACATCCAGCGCAGCCCCCTTTGCGGCCGCGACTTCGAGTATTTCTCGGAAGACCCCATCCTCGCGGGCAGGATGGCCGCTGCCTATGTGCGCGGCATCCAGAAAAACGGCATCTCTGCCTGCCCCAAGCACTTTGCGGTCAACAGTCAGGAGCTGCGCCGCATGGCCAGCGACTCGGTGCTCGATGAGCGCACCCTGCGGGAGCTGTATCTGACCGGTTTCGAGATCGTGGTGAAAGAGGCAAAGCCCAAGACCATCATGACCTCCTACAACCTCATCAACGGCACCTACGCCAACGAGAATGCCCACCTGCTGCAGGACATTCTGCGGAAGGACTGGGGCTTCGACGGGGCCGTCGTCACCGACTGGGGCGGCTCCAATGACCACGCCCTCGGCGTGAAGAACGGCTCCACCCTCGAAATGCCCTGCCCCGGCGGCGACTCCATCCGGGAGCTGATGAAGGCCGTACAGGGCGGCAAAATTTCCGAGGCCGACGTGGACGCCCGCCTCGACGAGATGCTGGAACTGGTGCTCTCCACCCACGCTGCGGTGGAAAAAGCGCCCCGCACCTTCGACGCTGCCGCGCACCATAAGCTTGCCCGCCGCGCGGCCGCAGAGAGCATCGTCCTGCTCAGGAACGAGGGCGGCATCCTGCCGCTCAAGCCCAATGAGAAGCTGGCCGTCATCGGCGACTTTGCCGAGACGCCCCGCTATCAGGGCGCAGGCTCCAGCGCCGTCAACGCCCTGCAGGTGGACACCCTGCTGGACTGCATCAAGGCCGACGACAGCGGCATCACCTTCGTGGGCTATGCCTCCGGTTTCGAGCGTCAGGGTGCAGCTGACGCCGAGAAGCTGGAAGAGGCTGTGGCCCTCGCAAAGAAGGCTGACACCGTTCTGCTCTGCCTCGGCCTCGATGAGCTGCGGGAGAGCGAAGGTCTCGACCGCGCAGACATGAAGCTGGCCGAGAACCAGCAGCAGCTTCTGGCCGCTGTGGCTGCCGTCAACCCGAACGTCGTCGTTCTGCTGAGCGCCGGTGCGCCGGTAGAGACGCCGTGGGCCGGCCAGTGCAGGGCGCTGGTCTACGGCGCACTGGGCGGACAGGCAGGTGCCGGCGCAGCCGCAGACATCCTCACCGGCAAGCTCTGCCCCTGCGGCAAGCTGTCCCAGACCTGGGCGCAGGCTCACGACGATACCCCCGCCAAGGCGAACTTCGGCGGCGAGGGCCGGAATGTGGAGTACCGCGAGGGCCTGTATGTGGGCTACCGGTACTATCAGACCGCCGGTGTGCCGGTGGCGTTCCCCTTCGGCTACGGCCTGAGCTACACCACCTTCGAGTACAGTGATTTGAAGGCAGACGAGAAGGGCGTGACCCTCACCGTCACCAACACCGGCAGCTGTGCCGGTGCCGAGATCGTTCAGCTCTACGTCGCAAAGCAGGACGCAAAGATCTTCCGCCCGGCGCAGGAGCTGAAGGGCTTTGCAAAGGTTTTCCTCGCCCCCGGCGAGAGCAGGACGGTGAGCATCGCTCTGGACGACAAGGCGTTCCGCTACTGGAACGTCAAGACTGACCGCTGGGAAGTCGAAGGCGGAAGCTATCAGCTCCGCGTGGGTGCATCCAGCGCGGACATCCGCCTGACGGCGGAAGTCTCTGTCAAGGGGACCAACGCTCCTGACCCCTACGAGGGTCTCGACCTGCTCCACTACGTCTCCGGTCAGATCACCTATGTGACCGACGCCGAGTTCGAGGCTCTGCTGGGCCACCCTGTGCCGGAGGATGTCGTCCGCATCGACCGGAACATGACGCTGGGCGAGATGGACCATGGCCGCAGTCCGCTGGGCTGGGTGGCACAGAAGGTGCTGCGCTGCCGTCTGGACAGCAGCTTTGCAAAAGGCACCCCCGACCTGAACACCGTGTTCCAGTATAATATGCCGCTGCGCGCGCTGGCCAAGATGACCAACGGCATGGTGAGCATGGGCATGGTGGACGGCCTCGTCTGGGAGCTGAAAGGCTTCTGGCTCGTGGGCATCCTCCGGGTCCTCTATGAGTTCGTCAAGAATCTCATCCTGAACAGCCAGATGGAAAACCGGCTCAAAAACAGCTGAAAGGAATAAGGCCATGAATTTCTGGAATAACTTTGCTGCAAAGCATCCGGCCGCGGCCAAATGGGTGCGGGAGGGCGGACTGTTCGTCATCGTGTCCAACCTCATCACCGTGTTCAAATACCTGCTTCTGCAGTTTCTGCCCAAGGCATTTGCAAGCCTGCCGGTGGTGGATTTCGGCTGGCCGGGCATCGACATCACCCTGTTCGGCGAGACCTTCAAGTGGAACATCCTCGGCTACGACGCCGCCCACGGCGGCCTGCCCTACTTCTGCGCCTACATGGTGGCCATGGTCATCGGCGAGTGCATCAATTTCCCCATCCAGCGCAACTTTGTCTTCCGCAGCAAGGGCAGCCTCGCCAAGCAGATCGGCTGGTATCTGCTGGCCTTCTGCCTCATCACCTGCATCGTCAACTCCATCAACTGCATCTGGGTGGCTGTGGCCGGTCTGCTGGTGCCTGATTTCATCTACAACATCGGCACCACGGTGCTCAACGGCGGAATCTCGATGGTCATCTTCTTCTTCGTGAACAAGATCATCTTCCCCGAAGGCGAAGCCGCAAAATAACCTGTCATCTTCTTTATTTTCATCATTTTCTTCATCCGAGCCAACAGGCCGTCCTCTTCCAGAGGACGGCCTGTTGGCATATTGAGCGGTTTTGGACGCTGCAAAGGACGAAATTTCGGTCATAGGGTAAGAATCTGTCCAGGGGTCTTGCACTTTGATGCTTTACTGTGGTAAAATCATACTATGCTTTTATCATAGAGGAAAAAGCACCAAAGGGGGAACGTGTATGAGTGAGATCTGTATCATCGTCACCATCGTCGTCTATCTTGCGGCCATGCTTCTGGTGGGTTTCGCCTACAGCAAGACCAACAACGACAGCGCCGACTTCTACCTCGGCGGCCGGAAGATGGGACCGCTGGTCACGGCCATGAGCGCCGAGGCCAGCGATATGTCCAGCTGGCTGCTGATGGGTATGCCGGGTCTGGCCTATCTGACAGGCATTGCCTCGCCGGGCTGGACGGCCATCGGCCTTGCGCTGGGTACCTGGCTCAACTGGCTCATCGTGGCCCGGCGGCTCCGCCGCTATTCGGCCAACCTCGACGCCATCACGGTACCGCAGTTCCTGTCGCTTCGTTTTCATGACCAGCGCAACCTGCTGAACGCTCTGGGCGCGGTCATTATCATCGTCTTCTTCGTGCCGTATACGGCCTCGGGCTTTGCGGCCTGCGGCAAGCTGTTCCACAGCCTCTTCGGCGTAGATTACATGGCAGCAATGCTGGTGTCGGCCCTCGTCATCGTGGGCTATACCATCCTCGGCGGCTTCCGCGCCGTCACCACCACCGACCTCATCCAGTCGGTGGTCATGTCGCTGGCCCTCATTGCGGTGCTGGGCTACGGTATCGTCGTGGCCGGCGGCTGGGGCGCTGTGGTGGAGAATGCCCAGAGCCTTTCCGGCTACCTGACCATGACGGCCAGCCACGACGCTGTGACCGGCGGGGCCACGTCCTACAGCCTGCTGGACATCGTCTCCACCATGGCGTGGGGTCTCGGCTACTTCGGTATGCCCCACATCCTGCTCCGCTTCATGGCCATCGAGGACGAGAAGAAGCTGGTTCTCAGCCGCCGCATCGCCACCGTCTGGGTGGTCATCGCCATGGCGGCGTCCATCGTCATCGGCATGGTGGGCCTCGGCATGACCAGGGCCGGTGCGCTGGAATTCCTCAGCGGCTCGTCCAGTGAGACCCTCATCGTCCACATCGCCAGCCTCATCAGCCAGCACGGTGTGCTGGCGGCAGTCCTCGCCGGACTCATCCTTGCAGGCATCCTGGCGGCTACGATGTCCACGGCAGACAGCCAGATGCTGGCCGCTGCGTCCAGCGTGTCCCAGAACATTTTGCAGGAGTTCGGCCACCTCAAACTGAGCGAGAAGCAGAGCCTCTTCGCAGCCCGCCTGACCATCATCTGCGTCAGCGTGGTGGGCGTGGTGCTGGCCCGCGACCCGGATTCCAGCGTTTTTGGCATCGTCAGCTTTGCGTGGGCCGGTTTCGGCGGCTCCTTCGGCGCTGTCGTCCTCTGCGCCCTGTTCTGGAAGCGCTGCAACTGGCAGGGTGCGCTGGCCGGTATGCTCTGCGGCGGCCTGATGGTCTTCGTCTGGAAGTACATCGTCAGCCCGCTGGGCGGCGTCTTCGGCATCTATGAGCTTCTGCCCGCCTTCCTCGTCTCGCTGGCCGTCTGCGTGGTGGTCAGCCTCGTGACCCCGGCTCCCACGGAAGATATTCTGGCCGAGTTCGACGCGGCAAAATAAGAACACCGCTTGACAAAAAGCGGCGATGCTACTATACTAAAATCAAAGGAAAGGCACTGGCCGCAAAATGGTCAGCTCCTTACCGGCAGTGAATCAAAAAAGATTGACCCTCGTGCTTGGTAGGCGTCTGAGATGGTCAATCTTTTTTGTTGTCGTCATGTTCTTTGTTAGAAAGCTTCATAACGATGTCAAAAGAGCCCTTCATCACGTCCCAGAGGAGCGTGAGCAGGAGTAAAACTTCTGATAGAGTCATGAATATCCCTCCTTTCGCCTCAGTGCGACGGGAGGGCTTTCTTTTTAAGTAAGCCGATACAAAAAGATGCCTTTCCCGACGCATAGCCGGGAAGGAGACTGACCATCTGCATTTGCAGCGCAGTGCCTTTGTGCCGCCCGAAAGCGGCACTCTTAGAATATCATAAAAATTGACAAATTACAACAAATTAGAAACGCTTCCGTGCTCCACCCGGTATACCTTGTCAAACTGTTTCATGAACGCCCCCGAGACGTCGTGGGTGATGGCCACCACCATGCAGGGGAGAGCGAGCAGATTTTCCATGACCTGTCCGCTGGTGTCGGGGTCGAGGCTGGCGGTGATCTCGTCGGCGATGATGAGGTCGTACCGGCGAAGCGCCAGCCGTGCGATGCCGATGCGCTGGCGCTGCCCGCCCGAGAGATTCTTGCCGTTCTCGCTGATGAGGGTGTCGAGGCCGTCGGGCAGGGTGCTCACCCAGTCGGTGAGGCCCGCCGTCCCGATGGCGTGGGAAAGCTGAGCCTCGGGGAAGTCCGCGCCGAGGCAGATGTTGCTGCGGAGGGTGTCATTGAAGAGATAGGTTGTCTGGGCAATGTAACCTACTCGCTGGTAGAGGCTCTGACGGTCGATGTCCCGCAGCTGCTGGCCGTTGAAGAGGATGCTGCCGGTATAGTCTGGGTAGTACTGGAACAGCAGCTTTGCCAGTGTAGACTTGCCGCAGCCGCTTTCGCCCACGAGGACGGCTTTTTCCTGCCCGGAGACCGTCAGCCGGACGCCGCGCAGCACCGGTGCAGCGGCTCCGGGGTAGGCAAAGCCGGTGTCCTTGCACTCAATGTGCTCGAGTTTATCGATGGCCCGGCCCGCAGAGACTTTTTCCGGGCCGGACATGGCTGCTTCCAGCCGCTGACGAATGCCCTTCGAAGATCTGACCTTGGCCCAGCACTGGGCGATCTGATTACAGGGCGTGATGACGAAGTTCGCCATGCTGGCGGCGGTGGAGACGGTGCCCATCGTCAGCCGCCCGTCGAAAGCGAGAAAAAGGCCCACCAGCATGACGATGGGGAAGATGAGGTTGCTGATGAGAGAGGTGTTGACCACCATGGCGTTGAGGCTCTGCTGGTAGGCCTGCTCGCTGTCGCGGGCCTGCCGGGCAGCATCCCGGTGGCGGGTAGCATAGGCGTCCTCCCGCAGAAAGCCCCGGATGACCTCGAACCCGCCCAGAAGCTCCTTGAGCTGCTGGGTGTAGCCCGCCATCTGGAGCGAAAAAGCGTCTCGGGAGGCTTTGAGCCGCTCATTCATCTTCCGGGGCAGGACCAGCGGCGGCACGGTCACAAGCAGGATGGCCGCCAGCATCACCGGGCTGATGTAAAGGTACATCCCCAGCGCACAGAGCATGATGCCGCCCCAGAACGCGATGTTGAAGAGGGACATATAATAGTCGTCGTAGAGGGTGCGCAGGTCGGTGGTCAGCAGGGAGAGATAGGCTGCGTCGCCCTCCCGCTGATATTGGGACACCGGGCGGCGCAGCACCCGCTCCATGACCTGTCCCCGCACCTGCTCCACGGCGCCGCAGGCGAGTTTTGTAAAGGAGCGGCGGCTCAGCCGTTCGAAAAACCAGCTGGTGAAGGTGATGAGGAACACCAGCCCCATATAGCCCAGCGCCTCCTGCTTGCTCTTGGAGTCGATAAGCCACTTGAGCTGGAAGTTTTTCAACGGCGCGAAAAAGGATACCGCCGCTGTAAAGAGCGCGAAGAGCATGAGCTTCACCCAGTGGTGCTTGAAGTAGTCGTTGACCGTCTGATTATTCATAAGCAATACCCCTTATATGTCCCGAAAGGCTTCCTGCCGCGGTGCAGAATTTGGACTAAGTATAACATGGTTCCGCAAAAAAAAATAGGTTTCGCCATTTTTTCGGGACATAAAAATCCCCCTGCCCGGGACTCCTTAGAGTTCGGGCAGGGGGCTTGAAGCTCTTTATGTAAGAGGTGCTGTCAGCTTACAGCTGGGGGCCGGCGGAGACCAGAGCCTTGCCGTGCTCGTTGCCCTCGTACTTTGCGAAGTTCTTGATGAAGCGGCCAGCCAGATCCTTGGCCTTCTCTTCCCACTGAGCGGCATCTGCGTAAGTGTCGCGGGGGTCGAGGATGGCGGGGTCAACACCGGGCAGAGCAGTGGGGACCTCGAAATCGAAGTAGGGGATCTTCTTGGTGGGAGCCTCGTTGATGGCACCGCTCAGGATAGCGTCGATGATGCCGCGGGTATCCTTGATGGAGATGCGCTTGCCGGTGCCGTTCCAGCCGGTGTTGACCAGATAAGCCTTTGCGCCGCTCTTCTGCATCTTCTTGACCAGCTCCTCAGCGTACTTGGTGGGGTGCAGCTCCAGGAAGGCCTGACCGAAGCAGGCGGAGAAGGTGGGGGTGGGCTCGGTGATGCCGCGCTCGGTGCCGGCCAGCTTTGCGGTAAAGCCGGACAGGAAGTAGTACTGGGTCTGCTCCGGGGTCAGGATGGAGACCGGGGGCAGGACGCCGAATGCATCAGCAGACAGGAAGATGACATTCTTGGCTGCGGGTGCAGAAGAGATGGGGCGGACGATGTTCTGGATGTGGTCGATGGGGTAGGAGACGCGGGTGTTCTCGGTCACGCTCTTGTCGGCGAAATCGATGTGGCCCTCGGCGTCCAGAGTGACGTTCTCCAGCAGAGCGTTGCGCTTGATGGCGTTGTAGATGTCGGGCTCAGAGTCCTTGTCCAGATTGATGACCTTAGCGTAGCAGCCGCCCTCGAAGTTGAAGACGCCGTTGTCGTCCCAGCCGTGCTCGTCATCGCCGATGAGCAGACGCTTCGGGTCGGTGGACAGGGTGGTCTTGCCGGTGCCGGACAGACCGAAGAAGATGGCAGTGTTCTTGCCCTCCTTATCGGTGTTGGCAGAGCAGTGCATGGAAGCGATGCCCTTCAGCGGCAGGAAGTAGTTCATCATGGAGAACATACCCTTCTTCATCTCGCCGCCGTACCAGGTGTTGACGATGACCTGCTCCTTGCTGGTGATGTTGAACATGACAGCAGTCTCGGAGTTCAGGCCCAGCTCCTTGTAGTTCTCGACTTTAGCCTTGGAAGCGTTGTAGACAACGAAATCAGGCTCGAAGTTTGCCAGCTCCTCAGCGGTGGGCTTGATGAACATATTGGTGACGAAATGTGCCTGCCAGGCCACTTCCATGATGAAGCGGACGGCCATGCGGGTGTCCTTGTTGGCGCCGCAGAAAGCATCCACGACGTACAGGCGCTTGTTGGAGAGCTCCTTCTTGGCGATCTCCTTCACAGCTTCCCAGGCTTTCTGAGAAGCGGGGTGGTTGTCGTTCTTGTACTCGTCGCTGGTCCACCACACGGTGTCCTTGGAGTTCTCGTCCATGACGATGAACTTATCCTTGGGGGAGCGGCCGGTGTAGATACCGGTCATGACGTTGACAGCGCCCAGCTCGCTGACCTGGCCCTTCTCGTAGCCTTCCAGTTCGGGCTTGGTCTCCTCGTCGAACAGCTGCTCGTAAGAGGGATTGTACACGATCTCGGTCGTGCCGGTGATACCATACTTGCTCAGATCCAACTTTGCCATGATACTTATACCTCTTCTTTCGTTCAGGTCATCGCCCAGACACCAGCGGTAAGCTGCCCTCAGCCAAAAGGACACCGCAAAAGGACGACGAAAAGAAATACAGATGCGTATTCTCCTGTATATCATTATACATAAATTGGGGCCGAAATCAACCGGCGGGGCGGTTTTCTTCGGGTAAAAGCAACAAATCTTATTAAGAATCCGGGGTATTTGAGACAGTTCCGTAAAAATCCTGGCCCGTTTGCCTGCACAAATTAAAGATTTTATGCCAAAAACAGATCTTTGATAAAATTTTGTCGATTTGGGATACAAGGAGCGGAAAACAGGAGAGAAGAGGCTGCAATTTTGGGCCGCGAAAAAACGTATTATAAGTAGAGACACAAAATATTTGTGGATATTTTGCGATTTATCTGGAAAAAACGCACAACTTATGATATACTGAGCCAATCTGACCCGCGGCCATGAGCCGCCAGCATGGAGAAACAACGACGATGAAGACGCTTTACATATTTCTTACCCGCTCCGGCACCCTGCTCTCGAACCTCGTGTACAGCCTGACCGGTGCGCAGTACACCCACGTCTCCCTCGCCTTCGACGAGGACCTGAGCACCCTCTACAGCTCTACCCGCAAGAATGGTTATACCATGTTCCCCGCAGGTCCCAGCCGGGAGTACCTGAACCGGGGCGTGTTCCTCATGCGGGAGAACATCCCCTGCGCCCTCTACGCGCTGGAAGTGACGGATGAGGCCTACACCCGCGCCAAGCGCCGCACCCAGCACATGATGCACCATGGGGAGCTCTACCGCTTCAATTCGCTGGGTCTGCTGCTCTGCTGGATGCATGTCCGCTGGCAGCGCCGTCGGCATTATTTCTGCTCCCAGTTCGTCAGCGAGGTGCTCCAGAAGAGCGGTGCGCTGGAGCTGCCAAAGCCCAGCACCCTCATGCACCCCAGCGATTACGCCGAGCTGCCCGAGCTGCGCTGCCTCTACCGCGGTACGCTGGCCGGCCTGCCCCAGCGCCAGAGCATGGAGCTGGGCGAGGTGGAGAGCGTCATGGGCCTTTATCTGAATGTTCTTCTGGGGGCCGTGAAGGGCAGAGTGCGTCGGCTGTTCTGATTTTTCGAAATTTTTGCTGAAAAAATTGAAAATTCCTGTTGACAAAGGGGGTGCGCTGTGCTAAAATAATCGAGTCGGGAACAACACCCGATGCAATGGTAGTATGGCCCGTTGGTCAAGCGGTTAAGACAGAGGCCTCTCACGCCTTTAACATCGGTTCGATTCCGGTACGGGTCACCATATGCACCTCTAGCTCAGTTGGTAGAGCAACTGACTCTTAATCAGTGGGCCCAGGGTTCGAGTCCCTGGAGGTGCACCAGATATTGAACGTCAAATCGTAAGATTTGGCGTTCTTTTTTGTTATGTAACCCCGAAAAATCGGGGATTGCACGGTCAATGCACGGCTTTTGCACGGTCGTGATTTTCGCCAGCAGATTTTGCAAGGGGCGAAATTGCTTGAAAATGTGTGTCGGATTCTGCATCAGGTCAGCAGAGCCAGACGGAGCTGCGCCTTTACTTCGGGGTCTGCGTTCTTCAGAAGTTCCAGCAAAGCGGTCATAGAGATGGTCGGTTCGCCTTCGGTGGGCACAGCCTGCGGGCTGGGGGTTTCCTGTTTGGCGTAGAACCCTTCCTCAAACTTCTTGCCCAGTTCTACACGAGAGGACTGCTGGATATGGGCGTAGGTGTTTACCAGCATATCTGCCGTAGCGTGTCCAGTAGTTCCCTGAACAGCTTTCACATCGCCGCCGGAGATCATCAGCTGATAGGTCGCACTGGAATGACGCAGACCATGGAACACGATACGCGGGAACTCCGGGTGTGCATCCTGCCATTTGAGGAACTTCTTGCGGATCAGTACAGGCTCCACAGCCAGACCGTTGGGCAGACGGAACAGCATTCCGCTGTCACGGTAGCGTGTCGGGTCTTTCATCTCGTCTGCCGCCAGCTGACTCAGCCACTTCTTCAATTCCTCTTTCAGTGCAGAGGTCATAAAGATGGTGCGGCAGGAGGACGCCGTTTTGGTGCTTTTCAGGATGAGAGAAGTGGTGCTGCGCTCCAGCTTGTCCGGGAATACCTTAATGATACAGCCATCGTCTACTTGGTTCAGTGCTTCTTTTCGCACCCGCTGCATGGACTTGTTGATACGGAACGTTCCGATGCCATCCGCTGCGTCAAAGTCAATATCTTCCGGGGTCAGACCTACGATCTCGCCCTCTCGCAGTGCGCCCACCAGCGTGAGATGGACTGCCAGATGCAGGATGGGGTCCTCCATGCTGTCCAGTGCTGCCCGCATTTCCTCTACCGTCCAGATGGTACGCTCCTGCGTGGACTTCTTGGGGCTGTCCACAGGAACAGGACTTTTGATCAGGATACCCCACTCCACGGCATACTGGAACGCTGTACCCAGCAGCCGATGAACCTCATGGATGGTTGTGCCAGAAAGAAACCGCTGCTTCTGCTTTTCGGTCAGTTCCTGCTTCTTTCCCTCGATATACGAACCGCAGGGTGTTTTACTCAGGGTCGTGTAGAGGTTCTCCATGTGGTAGGGCTTGAGTTTCTGCATCTCCATGCTGCCGATATAGGGGATAATCAGGTTCTGGATGGTGGAAAGGTTGGATTCGTAGGTTTTGGGTGCCCACTTGTGCTTGCTGCACTGCTTGGGCAGCCAATCCATGAGGAACTCTGCCACCGTCACCGAGGACGGAATCAGGAATGTGCCAGCTGCCAGTTCATGCTCGATTTGCTTCTTTCGGTTCGTTGCCTCCTCTTTTGTGGGAAAACTTTCCCATTTGTCGCAGCTCTTGCCGTGTTCATCTTCGTAGGTGTATCGGACGCTGTAAGAGTTGCCGCGCTTCGTAATATATGCCATACTGTTTGCCTCCTCTTATCAAGCTGCCCGGTAGAGCCACGCATCGAAGCTGTCCTTCGGCACACGGATGCTTCCGCCTACTCGCAGGACACGGAATTCGGTAGTGCTGTTGCACAGATTGTAAGCAGAGCGCAGGCTGATGGCCAGCATTCGTGCGATCTCTTCCACCGTGTACACCAGTTTCGTGGTTGCCGGGCTGTCAGTCGGAGACTTGACGGCATTGGTTTGAGTGACCACTTCCATTGTATCGTTATTCGGAATGGTCTGCAAGACATTTTTCGTATAATTCAAAGATTTCACAGTTTCGGTCACAACAGGCCGAGATTTGTTCATAGGCAAAACCTCCATGTTTTATTTTTGATGTAAGTTCAAAATTGCCTGCTCACTCTGCTCATCCTGCACCTTTTGCACACTGTGAGCAGGCTGAGCAGGGCTTTTTCAAGTTGATTCTATTTTTTAATCCCACGGACTGGGAATATCAACGGGTAAAAACAGGTCAACGTCTACATTGTGAAAGCCCCGATTTGTGCCAATGCACTTATCATCATAGACGATGCCCAGACTTTTCTGATTATCTTTTAGATGGTGGATAAAGGTTGATGCGGCCAGCGGCTTTTCCAGATTGTCCAGACACCAGCGTTCATAGACTTTATAGAAATCCGTGGATTTGCACTTGGCCCCCTGCCGAATTTCAAAATAGCTCTCTGATTTGAGGAAGCCCAGAATGTTGTTGCCCTGCTCCATAGCTTCTTTCAGATTCGCGGCGGTGCGTTCGCTGATGGTAAACTGATAGTTGTTCCGAATCAGCCGATGCAGCCCTTCCAACGCCCAAAGCAGGATACCTTCTTTTTCGTTCCGCATCTTATCAATGAGAAAAGGATCATCCACCCGGCCAACGGGCTTTTCCTTGGTGGTAAGCAGCAGTTGGCGGCGATAGAAGCCATTGGACTTGTCGTACAGTGCGTGTAGACTGCCATTCCCGAAGCAGGCAAACCGCACATACAGCGTACCCTGCACACTCTGCTGACCCTTGCGCTCAATGTCGATTTTATCTTCCAGTGTAACAAGGGTTTTGATGTTGTTGGTCTGCGGCAGGGCTTCGGTTTTCATGTCATCGTCCACCAAAAGCAGCTTGTACTCCAAGTCTGCACGGGCAAAACGATTGGTTTCCACTTTTTGCAGACTGCCTGTGTACATACTGCTGCCAAACAATTCTCGCAGGATCAGCCCGATTCTGGATTTTCCCTCACCGCCCTTTCCGACCATCAGCAGCATTTTCTGTGCCTTGGTGACAGGCAGCAGGCAATAGCCGATGTATTCTTGTAAGGCTGGAATATCTTCTTCGTATAGCAGTTCGTTCAAGAATTGCAGCCAGCGTGTCGGTGCTGGTGCTTCTGGCACATAGGCGATGGGCAGTCGGTTCATGCAGTATTCTTTTTCAGGGGTAAAGTGACCGTCCACAAAGTATGTGCCGTTTCGGACATGGATGCGGTCTGTCTGAATCTCCGGCGGCTCGGATGCACAGGCCAGTTTGATAGCCTGCACGATGTGTTCAATGCGCCGCGCTACGCTGGTGGTAGCGTAATAGCGGACTTGCTCATAGATTTCCTTTTTCAATGGGGCTTCATCCTCGATCATGCCATCCACCGTGAACAATCTGCCTTGAAAACAACGCATGGGGTGCAGGCTCAAAAAGTAATCTGCGAACAATGGTTCGATGATTTTCCCATTGTCACCCACCCAGGTTCGGGCGGGTGCGCTATGCTGCTTCTTCGGCTTCCTTGCATCGTTCGATTGCTTCTCCAAGGGCGGTCACTTCCTTTCCGTTGAGTAGTTGTTGTTTTTCATGCGAGCTTCCCTGCAAAAGAATGTCCAGCAGATACTGCACACGGTCTGCATAGTGCATGCTTGCGACAAAACAGGGATGTAGAGTTTCCTCTGGATTTTGTGGCGCATAGATCATGCGCCAATCTGCCAGCAGAGAACGATAGCCACACAGGATTTTGTAGAATTGCTCTTTCTGGTTCAATGGCTTTTCCACGAGCTTATAGCGTATCAGTGGAAAAGTGCCTGTTGCAGAAAGCCCAAAATCTGAGGCCAGCTTTTCCGCCGCTTGCCGCAAGGACAGCTGAAACAATTTTGCGGTAAAGTCGATTACATCGCCATCAACTCCACAGCCAAAACAGTGAAATCGAAAATCCACTTTCATGCTGGGATTGCGGTCTGCATGGAATGGACAGCAAATCATGTTGCTGCGGTTGGGCTGAAAGCCGTAGGTTTCTGCGGCCTGCCGGGTGGTGATGGTCTGTTTTATCGTTTGAAATAGATTATTGTTCTTGAAGATTTTCCTCCTTTACAGTTCCATGCCATGACTGCGCTTTTTCGGTTTGGTGCGTGTCTGCTCACGCTGCTTGATTTCTTCCTGTCGCTGCTGTAACTTTTGCAGAACAGACAGACGGGCATTTTCTTTGATTTTCTCGACAGCAGGCTTTTTGATTTCTGGCTTTATAAGGGCAGCTGTCAATCTTGCGGTAAGCCTGCTTACCGCTGCAACAATATTTTTTCGTAGCGTTATGATTTGGTATGTGGTGTAGTCCACTGTTTCCTTGCTTGCCTTTCGTCCCGGCTCTTTTAGCCAATCCAAATAAATATCGACCTGCTCCGTGCTTTCTCTTAGAGCATCCTTTGCAGCTTTTTCGGAAACAACCGCAACTGCTTTGTCATAGGCAATCGCAGAAATTTCTTCCAGAAAATTCTCGGTATCTTCGATTTGCTGAGAAAGCTCATCTATCCGTTTTTCCTGCTTTTGAATTTTCTTGTCGTTGCGCATAATCGTCAAAGACTGATATGTTGTGCGTCGAACTTGCAGAAGATTTTCATTCTCATGTTCCTGTTTCAAATTTTCAAGCTGGACGGTTTGCTCCTGCACAGCTTTTTCCTGTTGGGCAAGCTGCTCTTTTTGCTTTGCCATGATATAATCCTGCTTTTCCAGGTATGCCCGTCCACCGTATTCCGGCACTTCATCCAGTTCCAGACCGTGGCGTCTGGCAATCTCGAACAGCATCGTGCGGCAGGCTGCATCGAACGTGATCTTGCGGTTGTTGTAGCGGCCAAGGGGCTTGTCTGGCTTTGGCAGTTCAAAGCCAAGTGCTTCCAACGCTTTTTCCTGCTGTGGGGCAATTTCACCATATTTATTCTCACAGTCGAACACATGGCGTTCGTGGATGTGCGGCGTTCCCTCATCCAGATGTAACGCCCAATCCAGAATGTGGACGTGTTTGCCGAAACGCTCGTGGAACTCATCCATAAATTCTGTGGCGATTTGAAAAAGCTCTTTCGGGGAAGCATGACTTTCCAGCGTTCCCAACTGATAGATACTTTCTTCGGGACAGGTCTTTTTGCTGGTTAGCAAATCTTCTGTTGAGCGGTTTCGTTCCGTGTGCCGGATTTTGGCGTTGCGCACATTCTGCTTTTCGGTGAAGTTGGTGTAATGCAGTTTGTAATAGAGCTTTTCGACTTCTTCAAAGGTGTCGGCCAGACTGTCCTCACTCTTGGGATGCAGGGCAGAACGGATGCCGTTGTAGCAATCCCAATAGATGTTTTGCTGGACACGTTCCGGGTCGATATGTTCGCTGTTGGTGATTTCAAAACTGCGGTCATTGTGCTTTGGATTGTAAGTGCCGTGCTTTCCGGCGCGGCCATTGTGTCGGGTCAGTTTCAGCGACCATCTCTCCTTTCTGGGGGTACGCAGAGGACGC
>OINS01000142.1_pt1 | contig 15118 bp, 19 predicted proteins | sample 1585391 | NCBI WGS metagenome assembly OINS01 (sample SAMN02674698, study PRJEB24791) | human gut metagenome, SKBSTL036 | isolation source: stool | host: Homo sapiens | place: USA
TGACTGGAGTTCAGACGTGTGCTCTTCCGATCTCCTATCCCGGACGAAGAATGTTTCCAAACGGCGTATGAAGTCCGGGGATTATTGAAAAAAACGAAAGGAGTAAACAGAGCATGAACAAAGAAAGCATTGTTTTGGGTTCCGGCGATTTATATTGTACCGAGTTTATGGGAACAAATGCGGAGTTGCCGAGCAACGAAGTATTGGAAACCGAGGAAAACCGCCTGGGCCATATCAAAGGCGGTGCAGAAATCGAGTATGCACCCTCTTTCTACGAAGCCAAGGACGATATGGGCAAAGTTTCCAAAGTCATCCTTACGGAAGAGGAAGCAACCTTTAAATCCGGCATTATGACATGGTGCGGAGAGACATTGAAAAAGTTGTGTCAGACCGCAAGAGTGACCGAGGACCCGGCAAAGAAAATCCGCACTGTAAAGATTGGCGGCGTGGGAAATGCGGACGGAAAACGTTATGTTATTCACTTTGTCCATAAGGATAATGTGGACGGAGATATAAGAGTAACCATTGTGGGAAACAACCAGGCCGGATTTACGATTGCCTTTGCAAAAGACAGTGAAACGGTCATTGACGCAGAGTTTAAAGCCCAGCCCATGGACAAAGAGGGCACATTGATTACCTACCAGGAAGAAATGGACGTTACCGCCGCAAGCGGAGAGTAAGGACAGTAAGAGCGGCCAGGGAGCGGAACCCAGGCCGCTTATTTTGAAAGGAGAAAAAGACCATGGCAGTAAAGGAATTTAATTGTAACAAGTTAAAAAGGACGTTCTGGCCTTTTACTTTAAAGGACAAGGTGGACGAAAACGGCAATGTGGTGGAAAAAGGAAAGAAAATTGTGGTCCGTATGCCGCAGAAGAAAGTTTTTGAAGCAATTAAGGAAATCCCGGACATGGACGAGGAAAACGCTACCGCAGAGGACACGGAAGCAATTTACCGCCTTGTGGCAGCAGTCTTAAACAACAATATGGGCAAGGTTCCGGTAACGGAAGAGGACGTGGCGGACTATGACATTGAAGAGTGTACCGCCATTCTTGACGCCTATATGGAATTTGTGAATGAGTTAAAACAGAACCCAAACTAATTATGCCCTTTTATCCACGGCAGGATAAAGGGGACGAGATACCTTACACGCTATCTACACGCCCGGAAAAACTGGTAATGGATTATTGCCATATCGACATATACGAAGTCCAGGAAATGGAAATAGATGTGTATTTGTTTTTCATGCGTGAAGCAATGATTTTTGAAAATTCAAAGACGGACGAGGGACGGGAATACCTTAGAAATTGTTGGAGAATGGAGCAAACAAAGCCGGACCGTGAGGGATTGCGGAAGAATTTTAGAAAGAAAGGGGGTTAAGAAGTGGCAAATAGCAAAATCAGAGGAATTACTATTGAGATTGGCGGCGATACAACAAAACTGGACAAGGCCCTGGGAAGCGTTGATAAAAAGGTAAAGGGAACGCAAGTTGAACTTAGGGAAGTAAACAAACTTTTAAAAATCGACCCAACCAACACGGAAATGTTGGCACAAAAGCAGGCCCTTTTGACAGACGCTATTTCTGAAACCAAGGAAAAACTGGATATTCTGAAAAACGCAGAAAGCCAGGTGCAGGAGCAATTTAAAAAAGGCGAGGTTTCAGAAGAGCAGTACAAAGCCTTAAAAAGAGAACTGGGAAGAACAGAAGTAGAACTTGCAAATTTAGAGGAAGCGGCCAGGCAGACAGACACGGCCATTGAAGAGTTGGGGAAATCTTCCAAACTGTCCGGCGAAGAACTGAAAGAAGCAGAGGAAAAGGCCGGGGATTTTAAAGAAACCCTGGGAGATTTGGCCGGAAAGGCAGAAACGGCAGCCAAAGCCATGGGGGCCGGTTTTGTTGCCGCCGCTACATATGCCACGAAATTTGAAACAGATTGCGACAAGGCTTTAAATACTGTTATTACGCAGACGGGGGCGGCAGATACAGAAATTGAGGGGTTGGAAGAAACCCTTTTAAGCATTTATAAAGATAATTTTGGCGAGGACATTAACGACATTGCATTAGCAATGTCCGCAGTTAAGCAGCAGACTGGGCAGACAGGGGAAGAACTGAAAAACACAACGGAAAACGCCATTTCAATGCGTGATACCTTTGATATTGATGTGAACGAAAGCATTAGGGGCGTAAACGCCATGATGAAGCAATTCGGCATATCATCAGAGGAAGCATACAACCTTTTAGCCCAGGGGGCACAAAAAGGGTTGAACCAAAACGGAGATTTGGCGGACCAGTTGGCGGAATATTCCGTTTACTATGCAGACATGGGATTGTCAGCAGAGGAAGCGTTTAACATGATAGCCAACGGAGCCAAAAACGGTACTTTTCAGATAGACTATTTGAACGACGCCGTAAAAGAGTTTGGTATCAGAGCGAAAGACGGAACATCAGACGAAGCATTTAAACAGTTGGGCCTTGACGTGGACGATTTAAAAACAAAGTTTGCACAAGGCGGAGAGGGGGCAAAAGAAGCATTTAAAACCGTAAATGAAGCCCTTTTCTCATGTGATGACGAAGTACAAAGAAACCTTTTGGGCGTGGCAATGTACGGGACCAAGTGGGAAGATTTGGGAGAGGACGCCATACGTGCCTTAGTGGACACACAAGGGGAAATATCGGCAACCAATGACGCCCTGGGAACGATAAATGAGAATAAATACAATGACCTGGGAAATCAGATTGAAGAGTTAGGCAGAAACCTTAAAACGGACCTTGTAAAGCCGATAGGCGAGGAACTAAAGCCCGTAATAAGTGACGTAATCAAAGAAGTAAAAGGAAAGATACCGGAAGTTAAAACACTTGTGCTTGCGGTAGTAAGCAAAGTAAAAGATTTTATTTCTTTTATGTCGAGGAATGGGACACAAATTATTTCCATTATTGCCGGAATTGCCGCCGGAATGTTGGCGTGGAACGTGGTAACTATGATACAAGGGTTAGTGGCGGCAATAAAAGTATGGAAAGCAACAACCGAGGGCGTAACCATAGCACAGAAAATTTTGAATACAGTAATGGCCGCTAATCCGATAGGCATTGTTATAACGGTGGTGGCCGCACTGGTAGCCGCATTAGTGACGCTTTTTGCGACCAACGAAGATTTTAGAAACAAAGTCATAGCGGTATGGGAAGCGGTAAAAGAAGCGGCGTCAAAAGTTTTCGGTGCAATAGCGGATTTTTTTACCGTTACGATACCAAACGCCTTTAACGGTTTTATAAATTTCATAAAAAGTAACTGGCAGGCCCTTTTATTATTGATTGTAAACCCGTTTGCCGGGGCTTTTAAACTTCTCTATGATAATTGCGGTGCTTTCCGTGAATTTGTGGACAATTTTGTGCAAAATATAAAGCAATTTTTTCAAAATTTGTGGAACGGCATTGTATCCATATTCCAGGGTGTGGGGCAGTGGTTCATTGCGAGATTTACGGAAGCCTATAACGGCGTGACGGGTGTATTTGCGGCAATCGGCCAGTGGTTCGGTGCCCGGTGGCAGGATATAAAGAACGCCCTGGCAACGGTGGCGTCCTGGTTCCTCACTATGTTTACCAACGCCTACACCAATGTAAAAAATGTTTTCTCTGCAATCGGTTCCTGGTTCGGTGCAAGGTGGACGGAAATAAAAACCGCCCTTTCCGCCGTCCCGTCATGGTTCGGTACGCAGTTTCAAAACGCATGGACGAATATTAAAAACGCCTTTGCCAATGTGACTTCTTTCTTTTCCGGTTTGTGGGAAAAAATCAAAGGCTGTTTTGTAAATGTGGGCGTGAAAATCGGTTCGGCGGTTGGGGACGCTTTTAAATCAGCAATAAACAGTTGCCTTTCTACCATAGAGGGCGTTGTAAATAAGTTTATCGGAATGATAAACGGCGTTATTGACGTCATCAACGAGATACCGGGCGTTTCCCTGGGCAAGATAGGCACGCTTTCCTTGCCGAGACTGGCAAAGGGCGGCGTATTGAAAGAGGGCACCGCCATGGTAGCGGAAGCAGGCCCGGAACTTCTTAGCATGGTAAACGGAAAAGCAGTTGTAACGCCGCTTTCCGGCAGTGCAAAGAACCAGGCCATGGAAAACGCAGGAAAAGGCGGCGGTGGGTATGTTCAGAATGTGAACATCACAAGCCCCAAGGCATTAAGCCCGTATGAGATAGCGAGACAGACCAGGTTGCAGACAAGAAGCATGATTTTGGCAGTACAAAGGGGGTAAGGGGAAATGTCAGACATTAAAGTGGTTTGCACCAGTGACAAAAACGTGTCCCTTACCTTTACCTGGGGCGATTTTACACCGTTCCACCTGGTAGACATTGAGGGGATTTACGGCATTGAAAGCAACGTGGTAACGAGTGAGAACACGACCACGGACGGCAGCACCTACCAGGGAGCCACCGCAAAGGAAAGAAACATTGTCATTACCGTGGAAATGGACGGAAATTACAAAGAAAACCGTAACCTTTTATACCGCACATTCCCCATAAAGCGGACGGGAACAATGCAGTATATAGAGGACGGAGAAGCCAAGGCCATAGAATATGAGGTTGAAAGCGTCATACCGGGAGCCACAACGGGCGTGGTGCGTGATTATACCATTTCCCTTAAATGCACGGACCCGTATTTTAAGGACCTGGCAGACATTGAAGTGGTTATGGCGTCATGGGTAAGTGACTTCTATTTTCCGGCGTGCTTCCCGGAAGAGGGCCGCATATTTGGACACCGTGAAGCGGATTTGGTAAAGGAAATTGAAAACGAGAGCGGAGCGGACAACATAGGTATTGTGGTTATATTCCGGGCAGACGGAGCCGTGAAGAACCCGGCAATTTACCACACGGAAAGCGGAGAATTTACCAAGGTTGGATATTTGGACAATGATTTTATCATGTCATCCGGTCAGTATGTGATTATAAATACCTACACCGGGAAGAAAAACGCCTACCTTTTGGACGGCGTGACCCAGGCGGAGATTGAGAACCACAAAGACAATTACGGGGTCATTGACTGGGACACCGTTATTGAAAAATACGGGACGGTAATAAACGAATATCTGGACGAGGACGGGGAATTTATCCAGTTGCAGGACGGAACCAACACATTGACATACACGGCGGACGAGGGCACCAATTACCTTTCCGTGTCGGTATATTACAGAATTTCATATTTGGGGGTGTGATTATGGAAATACACGTTTATGACCGGAACCTTAGACGCCTGGGGCATATCGAAAATCACACGTCTTTACAGTGGCACCGCAAATATTACGAATGTGGCACGTTTGAGTTACATTGTCCGGTAACGGCGGAAAATTTACGGCTATTGCAACCGGGGAACATTATAACCAAGGGGGACAACAAGAAGGAAGCCGCCGTGATACGTGGGGACCAAGCGGAAGAGGAAAGCACCCTGGTAAATGAGATTACCAGGAACGGCTTTTTTCTTCCCGTCTACCTGGGGGACCGGTTGACGGGTCCACAGTTTAATTTTAACGGAACCGTGGAAGCGGCCATGCACTACATGATTGGACGCATGGAGCCAATACCGCTTTTACAGATAGGGGCGACGACCGGGGACACCACAAAAGTGCAATTCCAGGCAACTTATAAGAATGTCCTGGAATACTTCACAAAGTTGGCGAAGTTTGCAGAAATAGGTTTCCGTATCGTGCCGGACTTCAAAAAAAAGACCATGACCTTTGAAACCTACAAAGGCGTGGACCGTACCCAGGCACAAGGGGAAAATCCAAGGGTCATATTTTCAGAGAGTTACGACAATCTAAACCAGGCAAAACATAATTACAGTGACGCAACCTATAAGACCAAGGTAATTGTGGGCGGAGCCGGGGACGGCCTGGACCGTATCTTTGTAACCGTGGGCGGCGGAACCGGGTTTGATTTACGGGAAGTGTTTTTGGACGCCAAGGACATAAACAAAGAAGCCCTTACAAACGCCGAGTATTTGGAAGCCCTTAAAACCAGGGGGCAGGAGTTTCTTAACGAAAACAAGATATTTGAAAACTTTGAAGCGGAAGCGGAAGCAGATGTAAATTTTACCTACGGAAAAGACTATGACCTGGGGGACGTTGTGACCGTAAAGAAGAAAAAGTGGAACACCGCACAGAACCTTAGAATTACGGAACTTTGCGAGGTTTACGAATATGGGGGCATGTATGTGGTGCCTACTTTTGGGGACGCCCTACCCACAACAATAAAATGGGACGAATAGAGGAAAGGAGAGGAAAAAGACCATGGCAGTAAGAGGATTTTTTTACAATGCTACCGACCTAAACGATAAAGAGCATATGTATAACGGCCAGGACATGAACGAGGACAAAGCCCCGTTCTATAAAGAGGGCGTTGCATACGGCCATTTGCAAGTGACGGCACCGGGCGGCACCATGGAAGTGACGGTGGACGGCGGAACACGGACCGGGTACGCATATATCAATTTACATACTATCCACAATACCGCACCGTTGACCCTTACATTGAGCCAGGCAAGCGGAACGCTTCCAAGGATTGACCGCATTGTATTAAGGAATGACGAAACCGAAAGAAAACCGAGCATTTACGTCTTAGAGGGTGCTTTTTCAAGCAATCCGCAGGCCCCGGAACTGGTAAACAATGATGTTATCCAGGAAAAGAGCCTGGCCCGTGTCTATGTGGCCGCCGGAGCGGTTGAGATTACACAGGCAGATATTACGGACGAAAGGGCGGACAAGACGGTTTGCGGCTTTATCGGTTCACAGTTTGAAGAACTGGACTTTTCCCAGTGGTCCGCCCAGTTTAACAAATGGTTTTCGAGCGAGAAAAAAGCGGTGGAAAAAGACCATACCGCTTTCATCAAAGAATACACCGCAATGGTGCAGCAGTTTCAGACAGAGCGGACGGCACAGTGGGACGAATGGTTTGCGGCAAAGAAGGAGCAGCTTGCCGGGGACGTGGCCGGAAAATTGCAGTTGCAGATTGACGGGTTAAGAACCAAGGTTCACAACATGGCCCACAAAGTCAATGTTGCCTATTTACTGGAAACAATCCAGGCGGCGGTCACGGTAACGCTCACGAACATTACAACGGGAACGGTGCAGACGGCGGCAATTACAGAAAGCGGCATAGGCTTTTACATCACGGAAGCCGGGGACTATACCCTGGAAACCAATATGGAAAGCGTCATGGTAACGCCGAAGCGGCTTTCCATAGATTATATGGACCTTATGCACACAACCACGGTTTCCTTGCGTGAGGGCACCAATATGGCCTATATCGGCAATTACATGGGAACGTATTTATTAAAAGAAAGCGAGGTATAACACATGAAAGGATTTCCTAAAGTAATCAAAACCAAGTCCGACCTGGTAAACACCTTTAAACTGGTGCAGAAAAAGAGACTGAAAAAGGAAGATTGGTTGGCAGCAGTTGAAAAACTGGAAAATCAGAACTGGATTATGTGCCCGGTCATTGAACTGTCAGAGGACAGAAAGACGGTAAAAATTATGTTTTGTGCAGAGGTGGCAGCAGGGCAGAAAATCAAGAATGGAGCCGTTTACCCTACCGTCCAGGCCGTTGAAACGGTGGAAGTGGAGAAAGATACCACAGAAGCGGAAAACGCCGCCACAGAGGGCCAGGAAGCCGCCACAGAGGACACCACGGCAGCAGGACAGAACAACACAATTTCTTTTACGGTGCTTACCCTTTCAAAATCCGTAAACATTGGCACTGTAACAATCGGTATTCCGGCAGCGGTTACGTTCTATGACCGCATGGGTATCACGGAAGAGGAAGTGGAAGAAATGAAAGGAGCGTTGGCATAATGAGCAGACTTTTTATTTATGACGAGAACATGACGGACGAGCGGGCCAAAATCACGGTTGCAAAAATGGCGGCCATTTCCGACATTGTGGCACCGGAAAAAGAGTATATCCAGTACAGTGCCCAGGGAGCCGTCACAATTATGGCCGGGTGCGTCATTGCGGTAGGGGAAAACGCAGTATTTAAAACAGCGGAAACCGTACTTACCAAAGCCAATTTGGACCAGGGAAGCGATTTTGTACACGGTTCGGACTATTACATTTACATTTGTGACCCTGGGACGGACGCCCAGGACGAACTTTATTTGATTTCCTTAAATTCTTCCTGGCCGGACGGGGACGCCTGGGACGATACCAATACCCGTAAAATCGGCGGTTTCCATTATGGCCGTGTAAGAAATACGGACGATTACGGGCGTGCGGTCAATGCGTCCGGGTCCGTAAGGGGCAGCGGTTGGGAGAGCAACACCCGTGTGGATATTCTGCCTAACAGTGTATGGACCACAAAGCACCGTCCGAAATGCGACCCGTCCGGTATGGTGTACCTGGGGAACGCATTATGGGGAGACATTTACCTTTCCAGTGATGACGGGGCAAATGGCTTACAATCCGTGTACGGCGGCACGCCGATAACCGGAACCGAGGGCCTTAACTGGTATATTGCAGGAGAACGGGCCAGACGTGTAGGGAAACGCTTGCCGGATTACATGGAATTTACCGTGGCAGCAGACGGAAGCCCCCAGGGCCTTGACGCTTCCAACGCCAACGGACACACGGCCACCACAAACAAGGCAAGAACCGCAGTTGGAAAGATTGCCAACGCCATAAGTGCTTTAAATATTTGTGACCTGGTGGGTAATGTGTGGAAGTGGCTTAATGAACTTTTGCACGACCCAACGGCGGCAAGTGCGGCATGGTATGACGTTTTCGGTGGCGGCTACGGTCAAGCGTATATGTATTCAAGCACTGGCTTGCACGCCCTCGTTGGCGGCGGCAATTGGGGCGACGGCGTGCGTTGCGGTTCACGGGCCGTCGCTTGCAACAATTACCCGTGGGACGTGCACACGTACGTTGGCGTGTGGTGCGTGTGTGACAGTCTGTAATCCCGTAGGGGTGGGCGAAAGCCCAACCCCTACAACGAAGAGGAAAAGAAGTAATGGCAGAGGAAAAAGAACCGGAACAAATAGACGCCTACATGGGCACTATGGAATTGTACCAAAAAATTTATGATTTTCTTTTATACATTTACCCTATCCTGGCCAGTTTCCGAAATTTGAAAAGTTTGCATTGCAGACGCAGATTAAGACGGCAATATTTGAAATGCTAAAGGACGTAATCCGTTTCAAGAAAACGGGTACGAAAAGCCATATTTATGCGGCGGACGTGGAATTGCAGCAGATTAAAACATTGATACGTCTATCCTACGATTTGCAGTATAAAGCAATAAGCAAGCACCGCTATGAGGTCATCAGCCGCCACACCAGGGCAATAGGCGGCACCATGAACGGCGTCATTGAAGCGGTAAAGGCCGGAACCTGGAAACCGGATAAGTAAATGATTTGGGGAAACTGTTAATTCGCACCGGGCCTTTCCTGGCTTGCACGCCCTCATTGGCGGCGGCAATTGGAACAACGGCGTGCATTGCGGTTCACGGGCCGTCAATTGCAACAATTACCCGTGGAACGTGAACACGAACATTGGCGTGTGGTGCGTGTGTGACTAATCGGCATTTTCAGACACAGAAGCCCCTAAAAAGGCCACTGGCAAAGATTTATCAATCTATCTTTATGATAAGTCAGACGGTTTTCCCGTTCCGGCGTTTGTCCGGACAAATTAACAAAGGCACCGCCTTTTGAGTAAAAAATATTTGAAAATTGGTAGGGCAAAAATGAAAACAGTTAAAGGATTACATGAGAAAATGTACACCTTTGACAATGCCAATATCTCATTCCACAAAGCCGCAGAAAACAAGCGGTTCCATGAAGAGGTATTGGCTTTTTCTATGTCAAAGGAAGATGAACTATTGAGGGCGTGCGAGGAAGTGGAAACACTCACATATTCCCAGGGACCTTATACCGTGTTCAAAGTGTGGGAGCCAAAAGAGCGGCTCATCATGGCCTTGCCATTTTATGACAGAGTGGTGCAGCACATGATTGTAAATGCAATCGGACCGGTATTTGAAGAAAGGTTTTATTGTCATTCCTATGCTTGCCGTGAGGGGAAAGGTATGCACGCCGCAAGCAATCAGTTATACAAATGGCTTTATGAACTCATGGTTGTGCAGGGGCTACGGATATACGCCTTTAAAGGGGATATAAGTAAATACTTTGCGTCTATACCGCATGACGGCCTAAAAGATGAAAACAGACGGTACATAGGGGACAAGAAAGCCCTTTACCTTATGGATAACATCATAGACAGAAACGGCATATTGCCGGACGGCGTGGGCATACCCGTGGGGAACCTTACAAGCCAGTTATTTGCCAATGTGTACGGCAACCGCCTGGATAAATTCATAAAACACACATTGCACATTAAATACTATATCCGGTATATGGACGATTTTATAATTCTTTCCCCGGATTTAAACCAGTTAAAGGAATGGGAAAAGCGGATTGAAGAATTTTTGGAAGAGGAAATGAAATTGCACATAAACCCTAAAAGCACCATTCTATACGCCGGGAACGGTGTGGACTTTTGCGGATATATCCACCACCCAACATATAGGAAAGTGCGTAAGGGGTCCGTCCGGCGGCTGAAAAAGGACGTAAAGCACCTAAAGGCCGGGGAACTGGACCGGGAAACCTTTAACCGGAAATATCAAAGCCGCCTGGGGCACATGGGGCACGCCGACACCTACCACGTAACAAAGGCCATTGAATATGATTTACTGTTTTGGGAATTTGAGCAGACCCAAAGCGGCCTTTTGGTTCCAGTGTAAGTGGGTCAGAATTTCAACACCACGGGGCGTATGATAAGCCCATGAACATTTGAGGAAAGGAAGATAAAGGAATGGATTTACAGACACTTATTATTGCAATGAGTATTCCGAGCGGCGTAACCGCTTTCTGTTTTTGGATGATTGAACAGAAAATAAAGAAGCAGCAGACGGAAGCGGAAGAAAAAGAAAAAATCCGTGAAAAAAACGAGGTCCTTATCATAAAAAGCGTCATGGCGTCTATTGCCCTGGGGGAAGCGGCGGCCACGGCCTTAAAGAATGGACACGCCAACGGAGAGACAGAAGCCGCCTTGGAATATGCCCGTAAGATTAAGCATGAGCAAAAGGACTTCTTAACGGAGCAGGGCATAAAAGGGATTTACGAATAATCAGAACCAACAAGCCAAGTGGCTTTTGGAAATATAAGAAAGGAGAAAAGACCACATGAAAAATATTAACTGGACCAGGAAATTGACAAGCCGGAAAATGTGGACGGCGGTAGCGTCCTTTGTTTCCATGATGATTGTAGCCACCGGGGGAGCAGAGAACACCGCCACCCAGGTAACGGCCCTTATCATGGCCGGGGCGTCCGTGGTGGCCTACATCATTGGCGAGGGTTTGACAGACGCCGCCAACGTGGAAACCGAAGTGGAAGTGACAACGGAAGAGGAAGTGTAAGCTATGGACAAGCAGGAGTTTATTAAAAAGATTGCCGGGTACGTGCAGAAACACGCCCCGGCATACGGGATTTTGGTACATAGTCCGATTATAGCCCAGGCGATACTTGAAAGCGGTTGGGGAGAAAGCCGCCTGGCCGCCGTGTATCACAATTATTTTGGGCTGAAATGTGGGACAAAATGGACCGGGAAAAGCGTAAACCTTTCCACCATGGAAGAATATACGCCGGGAACCCTTACACAGATTAAGGACAATTTCCGGGTGTATGACAACATGGAAGAGGGGGTAAAAGGATATTTTGAGTTTATCCAGTTGTCCAGGTATCAGAATTTACGGGGTATTACGGACCCGGAAACGTACCTTAAAACCATTAAGGCGGACGGGTACGCAACCAGTAGCAAGTATGTGGACAATACCATGAGGATTGTTACACAGTACGATTTGCAGCAGTATGATGTGAAAGGAGCCGGAAGCATGGCAAAATTGGCAAGTGCAGTATTAGCCCAGGCAAGGGCGTGGATTGGACGAAATGAAGCGGACGGCACCCACAAGGGCATTATTGACGTGTACAACGGCCACAAACCATTGGCGAGGGGTTACAAAGTCAAATATACAGACGCCTGGTGTGCCACCTTTGTTTCCGCCGTGGCTATCAAGTGCGGTTTGACCGACATTATACCGACAGAGTGCGGTTGCGGCCAGATGATTGCATTATTCAAGAACCTGGGGGAATGGCAGGAAAGCGACAGCAGGACGCCAAGCCCTGGGGATATTATTTTTTACGATTGGGACGATACCGGGGCCGGGGATTGTACCGGGTGGCCGGACCATGTGGGCATTGTTGAGAGCGTGAGCGGCGGAAAGATTACCGTTATCGAGGGAAATAAAAACAATGCCGTAGGCCGCAGGACATTGGCCGTAAATGGCCGCTATATCCGTGGTTATGGCGTGCCGAGATATGACAAAGAAAACGCCGGGAGCGGGTCCCAGGCCACAAAGAGCGTGGCAGCAGTAGCCAAGGAAGTAATTGCCGGAAAGTGGGGAAACGGAGAGGACAGAAAGAACCGCCTTACCGCCGCCGGGTACGATTACAAAGCCGTCCAGGACCAGGTAAACGCCTTACTGAAAGGCACCGCCGCCGCCACAAAAAGCGTGGCAGCAGTAGCCAAGGAAGTAATTGCCGGGAAATGGGGAAACGGGAAAGAGAGAAAGAACCGCCTGGAAGCCGCAGGGTATAATTACAATGAGGTCCAGGCAAAGGTCAACGCTATGTTGAGATAGTAACTATCAATACCGCCTTTTGGAATACGTCCGCCAGGGACGTGCAAGGAATTTAATATGTCACGGAGAAAGGACACGTCAATAAAAGGCGTGCCCTTTTTGTCTAATGTATTTCCAGTAATTCATCATAAGTTGTTTGGAGAACATCACGAATACCTTTTAATTGACTCAACTGTATATGTTGTATTCCCCTTTCAATTTTTACCAATGCTTCACGGGTCATGTCTATATCAAGTAATTGTAAATCACGGACAAGAGCGGTTTGCCCTATATTGCGTGATTTTCTTATTCTTCTTATATTTTGGCCTATGGTATTTCCGGTATCGTCTTTTATTTTGACTTGTAACATTGTGGCCCCTTTCTGGACTAATATTAGTCCTTTTTTCTTTATTTTACGGGGAAGTGTGTGTTATAATGGGACTAATACAAGTCCACTATTGAATTGCACAATGGGGACACAGTATAAAACCAACAAAAGGAGATTGGAAAATGGGACTTTTCGGAAAGAAAAAAGAAGCGAAAGAACAAAAACCGATTGAAGAGGTAATGGCTCAAAATGTATTTGGAAAAACATTACTGCCTGGGGAAAAGATTGATTATTGTATTCAAGGAAAAGGCCAGGCGGAAAAGTTGGTTTTTTCAACGGCAGTTTTGGCGGTAACGGAAAAAAGGTGCCTATATTTTGAGCAGGACGGGAGCCAATCAAAAACGGAAACGCTCATGTATGACAAAATCGTTGCAATATCCCAAAATACGGGATTTGAAAAGAAAATGGGAAATTATATTGGCGTAACCATTACCACGGCGGACGGAAAAGACAGAGTGGTAAGGTGCGTAAGCAATGAAGCAAACCAGGCAAAAGTCAACGAAATTATTTTCATAATAGAAAGCAGAAGATAAAAACAACCCTCAATGTGAAGCAGAAAGCAGCCACACATTGAGGGATTTTTATAAAAAAATAAAAATATGTCGTAATATGTATTGACATATGCCGACATATGTTATATAATAAAGACAGTTAAGAGAGATACTTAACGAATACATGGGCAAGCATAGAAAGGAGATAAGATGAGCGAGAACATGACAGACAAGCAAATGGAAGTAATCCTTAACCTGGTGGCCGATAAATTCAGTAATTGCAAGAACATGGAAGAGGTTGCCAAGGCGGTGCAGGAAGTCAGAGACATGGCAAAAAAAGAAAAGCCTAACGAATAGGCTTTAGGGGTACAGAAAGGGCGGTGGACTTGCCAAAGCCGCCCAAACTGTAAAATTATTATAAATCATTTGGCAAGAGAAAGGAAGAGGGAATTTGCCGAAATAGGAAGAGAGGTTGGAAAATGCCAAGAACTAAAACCGGAGAATTTAATCAAATTGCATACCAAAACGAATTTAACAAAAGGAATTATGACCGCATAGAAATAAAGGTGCCAAAAGGTAAAAAAGCAGTAATTCAAGCGGCGGCAATGGCAGCAGGGCAGAGCGTAAGCGAATTTATCAGCCAGGCCATTGACAAAAGAATGGAAAGCGGTGGACAGTAGAGCCGCCGGGAAAGGATAAGAATATGAAAACATGGTATTGTGTAACATCTTCATTTGATGATAGGGGCAGAGTGGTGGCAGCAATCACAGCAAGCAAAGAAGCGGAAACGTGCCCGGAAAGCACATACACAAGCACAAGCCGGAAAGATATTTATAATGATTGGTTTGGAAGCACAGAGGAAGCACAAGCATGGGTGGAGCAGGCCCGTTGTGCATAAGAATAAACGCCAGGGCGGCAGCAGGAACCGCCCGGCAATTAAAACGGCCACGCCGACCATGGGCGGCGTGAGGGTCCGAAGCCCCTACAAACAGTTGACGGGTTGCAATGGTGGGCATTGTGGTGTTGGTTGACAAGTTTCTGCCAGGGTTTAATGTGAACCGGGCGGCGTGTAGCAGGACAGGCAAACAGGCGGCACGCCTGGGCGGTGGGCAATCGTCCTAACCAAAATAAAAGCCGGGAGCCTGGACCCCACAATGTCCACATCATTGTAAATAGAAAAAGTATAACGCACCGGGCACAATATGAATTACGATTACCATAGGAATTACTTGCCGGGAAGCGATAAAACAACGGCACGGACTTTTTCGTGCCCGTTTTATCACAAGAGAGGTAATTTCATGGGAAAATTATTTAAACATTTGAGCCAAAACGATAGAATTAAAATGGAAACTATGTTAAATTCCGGCCATAAAGTAGTAGAGGTTGCGGAATATTTGCACGTTCATAGAAGCACTATTTATAGGGAGATAAAGAGGGGAGAATATACCCACAGAAATAGCGATTACACAGAGGAAACAAGGTATAGCAGCGATTTAGGACAAAAGAACCATGATTGGAACG
>OINS01000158.1_pt1 | contig 14459 bp, 11 predicted proteins | sample 1585391 | NCBI WGS metagenome assembly OINS01 (sample SAMN02674698, study PRJEB24791) | human gut metagenome, SKBSTL036 | isolation source: stool | host: Homo sapiens | place: USA
ATCTGACATGGTAAAGCAGGTGGAAGTCGGTGGATACAACCTGCCGGAAGATGTTGTGAAAAGTTCCGATACGGTCATAGGCAAATTTGCAACAGCAGATCTGGCTGTGGGCGATTATATTCTTTCATCCAAACTTGCGGAGGAACCGACGGCAGAGAACGCCTATCTTTATCACCTGACCGGAGAAAAGCAGGCCATTTCCGTATCTGTAAAGAACTTTGCAAACGGACTGTCCGGAAAGCTGCAGAGCGGTGATATTGTCTCTGTAATCGCACCGGATTACAAAAAGCAGGGTTCTACCGTCATCCCTGCGGAACTGCAGTATGTGGAAGTGATTGCGGTAACCGCAAACAGCGGCTCAGATGCCAATACAGGCGAACAGACAGAAGAAAGCGAAGAACGTGAACTGCCGGATACAGTGACGCTTTTAGTGACGCCGGAACAATCCAAAATCCTTGCAGAGCTTGAGGCAGACGGAAAACTTCACCTGTCTTTGGTATATCGTGGAGAGCAGAAAAACGCCGTCGTATTTATTGAAGCGCAGGAGGCTGTATTGGCGGAACTGTATCCACCGGTTGAAGAAGAAAAAGAAGAGGAAGATGTGATCGATATCGAAGCAAAACCAGAGATCACATTTGACGATTTTGGAAAAATGCAGTTCCAGGTCGGAGAGATCATTGCCTGCGAAGAAGTGAAAAAATCCAGAAAACTCCTTTGCTCACAGGTGAAGATCGGAAGCCAGGTAAAACAGATCGTATCCGGAATCAAAGGTCATTACACAGCCGAAGAAATGGTTGGAAAGAAAGTCATGGTTCTCGTGAATCTGAAACCTGCAAAACTGGCAGGCGTATTATCAGAAGGAATGCTGTTATGCGCAGAAGATGCAGAAGGCAACCTTGCACTGATGACACCGGAAAAATCAATGCCGGCAGGAGCTGAAATCTGTTAAGAAAATAGAGAAAATGAATAGATCCCCCGGATTTCAGGAGAAAGAAGCCTGAGATCCGGGGGATATGCTTTTGTAAAAGTTATTTAGCTTTTTCAATCCACTGTTTTACAACTTCAACATCAATTCCGGTCAGCTGAGCAATCTTCTCCGGAGAGTTGCCGGAATGAAGCATATGGAGAACAATTTCTTTTTGTCCAAGATTAATGCCCTCCTCAATACCCTCTTTATACTGGTTTTTTAAGTCTTCTTCATAAGCCTTTTGATTAAACGATGTCAGAACCATACTGATTACCTCCGCTTTATGTTTCACCAGTACATCCCGAAGAATTCCCTTTTCAATACAGATGTCCACCGCTTTCGTGACAGCGTGCTTCGGATCACTCGTTTTCTTACATTGGATCCTTACCGTATCTACAAAAATAGAATACTCTTTCAGCCGCTGGCATTTTTCCATAAGCGCAAGGTTATGTCCGTAATTGATATTCAGCATCACTGCGGTACACTGCAGACAAGGCTGCCGATTATCGGATACAGATTCAAATGCATCTGTCAATCGAAGAATCGTCTCATCCGGTTGTTCTTTTGTGCCGTTATAGAACACAAAGTATTGAGGAATCGGCAACTTTTTTAGAGTGCTGCTGTATAAATTGATGTTTTCCGTCTCGACGTATCCATCATACAACCTGGCGAGATAGATCAGTCCGCGCAATGGCATGTTGGGATTATACGTGCTCTGATGCTCGTAGAGATTCAGTGTCCCGCCGATCAGGAATGAAATATCATTTTTCATAGAGAGATAAACAGCGTCCTCCAGTGTATTCACTTCAAGATCATTCGGATTTTCATAGCAGGTATTATTCAATGCATTGTATAGGTCCAAAAGATCCCTCTTGTTATTGAAAACCAGGCGAAAAAGCCGATCCTTATATTTGTGATTCGGGACAGGGTGTTTCTGGTGATTTCTTTTTTTATTTTTTCGCATGTACTTTCCTCCATTATAAAAAACTTATCGTGTAGATGCAAACTTCTTATTCTTGTGTTCGGTTAAAATTAACTGAAAATCTGGCGAAACGCCGGAAAACAGACAGCTTCTAAAAGACAGAAGCCAATGCTGTACAGACGACAGCTAAAAAGTAAATTTATTATATCTGTATTTGTGTACAATCGCAATGCGCATATTATACAAATTGAATATTCAGAAAATTCAAACAAAAAAGAATAGTTTAAAAATTATTAAAGAAAAATATAAAAAATGTGTTGACAACTAAAAGGGATAGTGTTATTATTAAGTCAATCCAAAAGAGATACAACAATCACACATCTCAAAAGGATATTTAACTAAAGAGCGATTCTTAATTTAGTAAGCAGTCGTTCTGTTAGATTAAAAATAAACGAACTAAGGAGGCAGAGGTCCAATGGACAGTATATCATCAGTTACATTTCAATATGTCAGTGGTACGGTAGATGCAGGTTCCTGTGAAAGAGACCTTTACCACGAAAGATAAGATCCAGTAAAAGTGAATGAAAAGATCAAATCGAAGAGATTGTAAAGCTGGATGAAAATGAAAAGATTCGACATCTACAGACGTATTGAATATAGATACCACATGTAGCCAAAGTTCCCGAACATGTGTAAAGAAACATGGATAAGGAATATCAGTTTTATATGAAGCACCCCCAGTTATAGAAAGAATAATCAAATAGGATGTTGGAATATCGTCAGATGATACTGCAGCAGCCGAAAGGTTATAGAGAGAATAACTGAAGAGAGGACTTTCATGATAGGATGATACCGATACCGAGTCGGATTTAGGTTATAGATATTGTTAAATTGAAGAACAGGAGGTTTCATATAAGCCAGTCTTAGTGAACAGACTGCTATATCAATTAACATAGGTAGAGGTCTTGCAGGAACAGAATTGAGAAGTTCCTTCGATTTATAAAATAGAATATGAAAAATTTGAATAAAATGTAAAATGCATCTTCAATGTCAATTGAGGGTGCATTTTTTTGACATTACGGGAGTCATATGGTAAACTAGAACAAACTAGGCAATGAAGAGAAAGATACCTGTAAGGTACAGACTAAGTATAATGAGGTGAGCATAGTGGACAAGTATGAATATAAGTTGAAGACAGAACAGATGCTAAAACTTATGGAAAACGGTGCATACAACAGAGCCGCTGAGATTGCTGACAGCATTGATTGGAAGCGTGTCAGAAATGTAAATATGCTGTTAAACGTCAGCAATATATATGAAAAGATCAGAGATTACCGTAAGAGTTTTGGAGTTCTGAGAGCTGCCTATCATAGAACAGAGGGGAGCAGAAAGATATTATATCGCTTGTGCACTCTTGCGATAAAGGTTGGAAATCTGGAAGAGGCAATCGACTATTATGATGAATACGTACAGGCTGCGCCAAAAGATCCGAATCAGTACATCCTAAGATACCGCCTGTTGAGAGCACGAAGAGCTCCGATCGAGCAGCAGATCCGTGCGTTGGAGCAGTTCAAAAAAGCAGAGTATGTCGAAGAGTGGGCATACGAGCTGGCCAAGAGATATGAAGAAGCCGGGATGACAGCCGAATGTCTGGAAGAGTGTGATGATCTGATCCTGTGGTTCAGCGAAGGCAAGTATGTATACAAGGCTATGGAACTGAAGATGCGATACAAGCCATTGACTCCGCTTCAGCAGGAAAAGTATGACAGAAGGCTGGAAGAAGCAGAAAAATCTTCAGAAAGAGAAGCAGAAAAACTGATCGATCTGGGCAGAATAAAAGCTGAGGAAGAAGAAAAGCGGAGAAGAGAGCAGGAAGAAGCTGCCCGCTATACAGAGGATATGCTGGAGCGTTCAGAGCAGATCGCAGAGTCGGAGAATGTTGAACTCAGTGAGGAGGAAGTAGCAGAGCAGCTGAAAAAAGCGGAGCCGCCGAAGAAGAAGCTGGGTGATACGATGAAGCTTGGCGAGGCGCTTCAGAATCTGTTCCATACAGAAAAAGAAGAAGCGCAGGAGCAGGAAGAGCTGGAACTTTCAGAAGAGGATGCGGAAGAGTACGAAGAAGACATCGAGGAATTGACAGAAGAGGACGCAGAACCGGTGGAAGGTGATGACGAGGAGAGTACAGGGGAAGATGATTGCTCAGATCTGGCAGAAGCACTGGAAGAGATTGAGTCATTATCAGATCTGGAATTGCTGGATCAAGTGGCAGAGGAAGAAGTGATCGAAGAACCTGTAGAAGAGATCGTTGAGGAGACGATCGAGACGAAAGTTAAGGAAGTTGATCTGAAAGAATTAGAAGAGCTGGCAGAACCGGAAGCGGCAGATGCAGCAGATGTGGAAGTAATCGAGGAACCTGAAGTAGCAGAAGAGGCTGAGAAGGAAGATATGGAAAAAGAATCTATTAAATTAGAAGAAACAGAAATCAAAGAGGATGAGAGAATAGACGAGCCGGTTGACGATATACTTGATATTGATGATATTCTTGCTGAGTGGGAAGCCGCAGAGGGCAGTGTTGAACCGGAAGAAGTTCCAGAAGTGAACGAAGAGGATGTAGAACAGATCGAGCGCAAGCCAAAGAGCCCGATTTTATCCCCGGATATTCAGAGGATGATTGATGAGATCGAAGGTGTGATCCCGGAAGAAGAGAGTGAGGAGATTCCGGTACACACGAGTACTCCTGTTGAACCTCTTGAAAACAAGGAGGAATCAACAGAAGAGCTTAGAATGGAATCAGAAGAGCTGACTTTGGAGGTTGACAACGCAGAAGATTATGAAGACCTTCTGACGGAAGACGCGGCAGAGGAGCTGGAAGAGGAATTCGAAGAAGAACTGGATTACGATGATGATTATGAGGACGATTACGAATCGATTGCAGCAGGGCTGCAGGAAGAGTTCAAGCCGACGCTGAGTGATGAACCGGACGATCGTGAGATTCCGGATGAAGAGCCTGTTGAGTCGGATATTCTGAGTTCTACGACACCGCTGAGCAGAAAAGAGACTGCGAAGCTGATTGCGACAGGAAAGACTGCACCGCTTCCGATGGATGAGATTGCAGATGCATTATCGATTTCCGATACAGGATTTTTGGTACACAGCCGCTATGACCTGTCCGGACAGGGCGCAAAAAGAGCAGGGCTGACAGAAGAGCAGAAGAAGCTGTTCTCCTACTTTGTTCCGGTGCGCGGCATGAGCGAACAGCTTGTGGATGTTCTGGAGCAGGACCGCAACTGTACGAACAGAAGAGGTACATCCAATACAGGCAACCTGCTGATCGTCGGAAACAAAGGCAACGGAAAGACGGTTCTTGCGGTTGATGTGGTCAAAGCGATCCAGAAGCAGAGAAAGATCCGTCAGGGAAGAGTTGCGATCATCACCGGAGAAGCGCTGAATAAAAAGAAGATCAGTGATATCATTGCCAAGCTGTACGGCGGAGCGCTGATCATTGAAAAAGCAGGAAAATTAAGTGAAAGAACGGTTGCGAAGCTGAACAAGGCGATGGAAAAGGATACAGGTGAGATGCTGATCGTATTGGAAGAGCAGAGAAAGCCGCTGGATCGGGTGCTTTCTTCCAATAGAGAATTCAGAAAGAAATTTACAAGCAGATTGGAAGTGCCGATCTTTGTAAATGACGAGCTGGTTACATTCGGTCAGACGTATGCACAGGAGAATGGATACCGGATCGACGAGATGGGAATCCTGGCGCTGTACAGCCGGATCGATGCGATGCAGAGAGAAGATCACGCAGTGACAGTCGCAGAAGTAAAAGATATCATGGATGAGGCTATGGCGCATTCCCAGAAGGTATCTGCAAAGAAACTTGTAAAACGGGTACTTGGAAAGAATACAGACGATGCAGACCGCATTATTTTGACAGAAAAAGACTTTAATATTTAAATGGAAAGTGGAGGAAAGAGATTTCTTCCACTTTTTTTGAAAATATATACAAAAAAATAAAAAAGAAGTCCTTGGAAGAATTAGAAAATTATATAAAAAACGAAAGAATGTGAGGAGATATTATTGCGCTTTTTATGTCAAACAGGTGAGGATTTGTTACATATTGTGTACTGTTATCAAAATTAGGAAATTATTGTATAAAAAGGCGTTATATGTTGAAAAACGTAGAGAAATGTAGTAAATTTAAATAGATAGACGATGTTTATGAAATTTTTATAAACATCAGGGATTGGGGATGGAAGAGGATAAGGATATTATCCAATGTTTGAAAATAAGTAACACTTAGGAGGAGAGTTTTGTGGGAAAGAGTTTGAATCAAGCAAAAGCAAATGCGGTTCGATACACGAAGAAGAAGGTTGAGCACTGGCAGGTTGTTTCCCTTGCGCTGGCCGGATACGACGCAGTTTCTATTGTGATTGCATTTTTTCTGGCACTGTGGTTTCGGTTTGACTGAGGTATTCTATGATCCCAAAGGAATTTTTGGGAGCATACCTTAAATTTATTGGTATTTATGTCATATTTTCGTTATTCGTATTTTGGCGTCTACGTCTGTACAACAGTATCTGGAGATTTGCAAGCTATAGTGAGTTAGTACGTATGATAGTTGCAACAGGTATTTCAAGTTTGTTTCATTGTACAGGTATGACGCTTTTTTTGGGCAGAATGCCGCTTTCGTATTATTTTTTCGGAACGGTGATCCAGTTTGGTATGACGCTGATGGTACGTTTTGCCTATCGGTTCGTTTTACTGGAGAGAAGTAAGCGGCGTAAAACAGAAGAGATCGCAAAAGCGAAGCGGGTACTTCTGATCGGGGGCGGAAAGGCCGGTCAGATCATCCTGCGGGATATCAAGACCGCAAAAGAGCTGAAGGATATTGTCTGCTGTATTATTGACGATAACCCGAATAAATGGGGAAGATATATCGAAGGTGTGCCGATCGTCGGCGGTCGGGACGATATCTTATCGTGTGTGGAACGCTATAAGATCGACAAGATCATTGTAGCGGTACCGAGCGCTACGGCAGAGGAAAAGAGAGATATTCTGAATATCTGTAAAGAGACGGGATGTGAGCTGAAAAACCTGCCGGGCGTGTATCAGTTCCTGACTGGAGAGGTCAAGGTGAGCGCTTTGCGGGATGTCGACGTGGAGGAGCTGCTGGGACGGGAGCCGATCAAAGTAAATATGGAAGAGATCCATGCGTTTATTCATGGCAAAAAGGTGATGGTGACCGGAGGAGGCGGAAGCATTGGATCCGGACTCTGTCGTCAGATTGCATCGTATCAGCCGAAACAGTTGATCGTGTTTGATATTTATGAAAACAATGCGTATGATATTCAGCAGGAGCTGAAAAAGAAATATCCGGATCTGGATCTGGTGGTTCTGGTTGGCTCCATTCGGGATTCCAGACGAATCAATTCGGTATTTGCGACGTATCGGCCAGAGGTGGTGTACCATGCAGCTGCTCATAAACATGTGCCACTGATGGAAGACAGCCCATGCGAATCCATCAAAAACAATGCGATCGGAACGTATAAGACGGCCTATGCGGCGATGATGAACGGCTGCCAGAGATTTATTTTGATCAGCACGGATAAGGCGGTCAATCCGACGAATATTATGGGAGCGAGCAAGCGTCTGTGCGAGATGATCATCCAGTCCTTTGATCGTATGATCAAAGAGGGGACACCGGAAAAGCTGCCGATTCTGTATGCCCATGCAGATGATGAAGACGGAGCAATGGTGCAGCAGGAATTCCCGAAAGATATCAAGACAGAGTTTGTGGCAGTCCGCTTTGGAAATGTACTGGGAAGCAATGGTTCGGTAATCCCACTGTTTAAAAAGCAGATTGAAGCGGGAGGACCGGTCACGGTGACTCATCCGGATATTATCCGTTATTTCATGACGATTCCGGAAGCAGTCAGCCTTGTTCTGCAGGCAGGAACGTATGCGCATGGCGGAGAAATCTTTGTGTTGGATATGGGAAGTCCGGTGAAGATCGATACTTTAGCAAGAAACCTGATCAAGCTGTCAGGATTGAAACCGGATGTGGATATCAAGGTGGAATATACGGGATTAAGACCGGGAGAAAAGCTCTATGAAGAGAAACTGATGGCAGAAGAAGGCCTGAAGAAGACGAGGAACGAACTGATCCATATAGGATGTCCGATTCCGTTTGAAGTCGAAACGTTTTTAAAAGAGTTGGAGACGTTGATGGATATGGCATATATCAATGCAGAGGATATCCGTGAAAAAGTGGCGGAAGTTGTAACGACTTATCACCCGGCGGGAGAACATGGAAGCGAGAAAAAAGGCGAAGTGTATGAGAGATTGCTGGGGGAAGAAAGTGAAGCACAGTAGAAGTTGGCATAAGAGTATAATTACAATGATAAATATTGAATGGAAGAAGTAAATGGGAGTAAACATATATGTCAATTGATAAAAAGAAGAGAAGATTGGAAAAATATTGAAAGTGACAGCAATTGGCACAGGAGTCACTTTTTTGGGCTTGAATATGATTGCAAAAAAGAAAAAAGGGGATTCCGTTTTTGAAAAAGAAAAAGATCAGAAAAATCCTTTTGATGAAAACGATGAAGAGAATGTGGATGGTGTCAGAGATCATTTAGAAGCAGTTGGAGAAACTAAAAAGAGTTAAGGGAATTTATAACAGATACATTAAGAGAGCCATAGATGTTGTGCTCTCTTTTGGCGGATTTGTAGCTTTATCCTCTATTTATGCGGGAATTGCAATTAAAATAGATAATCCTGGTTGCGTATTCTTTCACAGAAAAGAGTAGGGCGGAATAAAGAACTTTTTGAAATATATAATGTCCTCCAGGGTTAAGAAATGGGTAAGTTCTTTGGATACATATATAAACAACATAAAATTCAAGCAAAATACATAGGGATTTACTCTCGTTTCTATGTGAAAGATGTCCACACTGGTTGAGATAAGTGGAAACGGTGAAAGAAGAAAAGTTAAAATTGGTTGGGGGTATCACTGGTTAATGGTGTAAGAAATTGTCATGTTCATTGCGGTTAGGATTATGTAGCTTTTAATAGGGAGAAGTGCACACCAGGGGGCGTGATCAATACATTCGGAAGAGTGTACAGATCACAGTTTCTTAAATATGGATGCTGAGTAAGGGTTATGCTATAATGTCATGATTCTGTTTGTGTTTGATAATGAAAATATGTGGGAGTAGTTGAAGATGAATTTACTGATTATTGGTGCTGGTGGCCATGGAAAAGTTGTGGCTGAGATAGCGGTAGACTGTGGATATGAGAAGATTGATTTTCTGGACGACAACAGTTCTGATGCCGTTGGAAAGATTTCTGATTTAGGAAAGTTTGTAGATCGGTATGAATGTGCCTTTGTAGGAATAGGTAACAACAGGTTCCGTGGGGAGTTAATTAAGAAATTAGAAAACTGTGGCTATCAGGTTCCTGTTTTGATTCATCCAACTGCTTATGTATCAAGAAGCGCACAGATTGAAAAAGGAACCGTGGTGGAGCCTAAAACGATTGTAAATGCCAACACAAAGGTTAGTCTAGGTTGCATTATCTCGGCTGGAGCTATTGTAGACCACGATGTGGTTATAGGACAGTGTTGCCACATCAATACCGGAGCAATAGTAATGGCAGGAGCAACTGTTGAGGAATATACAAAGTTAGAGGCTGGAGAGGTAAAACTCGGATACCAGCAGGTAGTGGTGAAGAAATAATACTGTAGGGGAGAAAGATAAAATGGCAATAGATAAGAAAAAGATTGAAAAATTTATTGATGTTTCCGCAACAGTACTGGGAATAGCGTTTGTCGCAACTTCTATTGTGGCAAAGAAGAAAAAGGCTACTTCTCTCTTTGGAAACGAGGAGGAACAGAAGAACTCTCTAGAGGGTAAGAAGGTTGTCTTTGTAGAAGATGAGAATGACAAAGTGAATGCCGATGGAGTTAAAGGTCATCTGGAAGCAGTAGGTGATAGTGATTATAAGGAAACTTTCTATACGAAATATGTGAAGCGTGGAATGGACGTGGTTCTTTCTTTTGGTGCATTGGTAGTATTATCTCCTGTATTAGGAGCTATTGCACTTGCTATTAAAATCGAAGATCCAGGTCCAGTACTGTTTACCCAGAAGCGTATGGGGCAGAATAAGAAATATTTCCGTATCCACAAGTTCCGCTCTATGAAGATGGACACACCTCATGATGTGCCTACGCATATGTTAGAAAATCCTGACCAGTACATAACTAAGGTAGGTAAATTTATCCGTGCTCACAGTTTGGACGAACTGCCGCAGATTTGGGATATTTTTGTAGGAAATATGAGTGTAATTGGTCCCCGTCCGGGTCTGTGGAATCAGGATGTGTTGACCGCAGAAAGAGATAAATATGGTGCCAACGATGTAAACCATAGTATAAACAATGGAACTGGCAGTGGCTCCCTTAGGATTGGCACTGAACAGCCAGTTTTTTCTGCCAACTGTAAATGGTCGGATTGCATTCTCACTGACACAATTAACTGTCTTTTTCGAAACATTGCAACTGTGGGCAATGTCTTGCTGACAGAGATTCAGATTTTTAAGTCTGATAATCTCTCCATATTTGGTCATGGTCGTGACCTCCATAAAATGTATTTACACCGTCTGGTGTATAATTACATTCTAAGGATGTATGATAAAGGTTTTCTAAATCCGGACAGCAGAGGGACCAGATTATTCATCATTCTACCTAAATTTACGAGGGAGGTGTAGATTTTATGGAAAAGTTTGTAGAAAAATTTAATGTTTTTGATATCTTCACAATGTTATTGCCTGGTATAATTATTTCCTGTTTATTTAGCATCTCTCTATCATTCAAATACTATGATACCTGGAAAAATTACGGAAATGAAAAGTACGTTCTATTTTTTATTTTTTCTTATGTTTTGGGAGTGATATTTCAAGAAATAGGAACAATATTAGACAAAAAATATATATGGAAATATTTATATGGCGGAGAACCACGATATATTTTTTTTGTCAGAAGATTACTATGAGAATATTTTTGGTACTGAACTTCGGATCATCCTGGATAATCATTCTGCACATACTTCCAAAGAAACACGGCGCTTTCTGGATACTATGCCAAAGGGACGTTTTAAATTTGTGTTTACACCAAAACATGGCTCATGGTTAAACATGATTGAAAGCTTCTTCAGCAAGATGACCAGACAGATGCTTCGAGGAATTCGTGTCAATACCAAACAGGAGTTGGAAGAACGAATTTACAAGTACTTTGACGAAGTGAACCGTGAACCCGTGGTTTATCACTGGAAGTATAAAATGGATGAAATCAGTGAAGAGGAAGCAGTATCAATTTAATATAGCAATTATTTAATATTCGTTATACTAGTGAAAAAGCAAAAAGTGTTGAATAAAAATCAAATGGGATACCAAAAAGAATGAACGTGCTGTAGACAGTACACCGGTTAATCCCCCGTATGCGATTTTCAAAAAGGTTATGGATATTGAGTTTTGCTGCTTACATTGTGACAATAGATCAGGAAACGAATGAAGAATTGAGAGAAGCACTTCAGGATTTGGATGATTTTTTGTTTGGATACTAAGTCACTTATCCGGAGGAGCGTCTTATCAAAGCTAAGAAAAGTGTATTGACTTCATAACCGGGTTTGCTATAATCATCTTATAGAATTCCTCTGCAAATGGAGGAATAAAATGGGAAGAACAAAACGATTAAAGGAACTCACAATCAAAGATAATTTTATGTTCGCCTGGATGTGTATGCAAAAGATGAGAAGCAGACGCGTTATAACGTGGAAATGCAGGTGGAGAGAAAGCCGGCACTTGGAAAGAGAAGCCGTTATTATCAGAGTCAGATGGACATGGAGATGTTGCTGACCGGAGAAGATTATACGGAACTTCCGAATACCTATGTTATTTTTATCTGTGATTTTGATCCATTTGGAAAAGACAAGTATCGATATACCTTTCGGACAACGTGTCAGGAATCTGAAAATGTGGATTTGGAAGATGGGCGAACCACTGTGTTTTTAAATACCCGTGGAAAGAACGAAAGTGAAGTTCCGGGAGAATTGGTCACATTTCTGCAGTACATGAAAGAGGATCTTGAGGGAAGCGAAAAGGAGTTTCACGACCCATATGTGGAGCAGTTACAGAAGTTTATCCGCAACGTTAAGGGAAGTCGGGAGATGGAGGAACGCTTTATGATTTTTGAAGAGATGCTGAAAGAAGAACGGGCTGCCGGATTTGCAAAAGGGCGTGCTGAAGGAGTTGCAGAGGGGCGAATTTCTGAGAGTAAGGATACGTTACTCTTATTTTTGCAGAATCTTGGAACGGTTCCTAAAGTACTTTCGGATCAAATTGAAGAACAAGGTGATTTGGATGTACTGAAAGAGTGGATCAGGATGGCATTCCAATCGAAATCTGTGGAAGAATTTGCAAAGAAGATAAAATAAGAATCTACATCGGAGAATATCCGATCTAATATCATCAGCCGTGGCTGTTCTGGCCGGGGCTGATGATAAAAAGGAACAAGTCAATGCCGTTTCGGGCAGATATTCAAAGAAGAGCAGAGGAATTCTATATTTTGTAGTTTGATGATTAGCATAAATATATGGTATCTGTTATAATGAGAGTTAGAAAGTGTGGAAATACTGAAAGGAAGGAATCGGTTTTAGAGGACGAAAGGGGATGATATGCCATGGGCATTTATTTAAATCCAGGAGCAGCAGGGTTTAAAATGTCTTTAAATTCCGAAATATTTGTTGATAAAAGCGAACTGTTAGATGTGACAAATCGCTATGTGAATACACAACAGAGGTTTATGTGTGTCAGTCGTCCGAGGCGTTTTGGAAAGTCAATGGCAGCAGATATGCTGGCAGCCTATTATGATTGCGGGGATGATACAGAGGAATTATTTGAAGGACTTTCCATCAGTCAGTGTAAGTCTTACCGAAAACATTTGAATCAGTATGATGTGCTGAAGATTAATATGCAGGAATTTTTAAGCAGATCAGATGATGTGGAAGGGATGCTTACATTAATGCAAAGAAGAATTCTGTCTGATTTAAAGCAGAAATATCCGGAATATGTACGGGAGGAGGATCTTGTCTTTGCAATGCAGGATGTGTATTCTCACACAAAACGTTCTTTTGTAATCTTGATTGATGAATGGGATTGTTTGTTTCGTGAGTATCAGCAGGATCAGAAAGCCCAGAAAAAGTATCTGGATTTTTTGCGTGCGTGGCTGAAAGATCAGGATAATGTAGCATTTGCTTATATGACGGGGATTTTGCCAATTAAGAAATATGGTTCCCATTCGGCATTGAATATGTTTACGGAATATTCTATGACAGAACCGGGGGAGCTGGCTGCGTATTTTGGTTTTACAGAAAATGAAGTAAAAAATCTTTGCATGGAATATGGAATGGATTTTGAAGAAGCAAAGGCGTGGTATGACGGGTATGGTTTGATTACGCACAAACAGGACAGAGATATTTGCTATTCTATGTACAGTCCAAAATCTGTTGTGGAAGCAATGCTTCGCCACAAATTCGGAACTTATTGGAATCAGACAGAAACTTATGAGGCGTTAAAAGTTTATATTCAGATGAATATGGATGGTTTGAAAGATGCGATAGTCGGGATGCTGGCAGGAGAGAGTATTCGGATTAATACGGGAACATTCAGTAATGATATGACTACTTTTGCTACCAGAGATGATATTCTGACTTTATTGGTGCATTTAGGATATTTGACTTATGATGGAATCTTAGAATCAGTGAGTATTCCAAACAAAGAGGTTTCCAAGGAATATGTGAATGCTATTAGTACCATGGATTGGAAGGAAGAATTTGAACGTAATATCATAAAAGAGCGAGGAAAGGGACATATGAAAAGTTTATTGATTCTCGGAGCAGGTGGCTTCGGGCAGATGGTGAAGGAAACAGCGATCCAGCTGGGGTATGAGGAGATCGTATTTCTTGACGATGCGGCGTTTGGAAAGGACGTAGTTGGAAAGTGCTGCGACTATACGGCCAAGTATGGAGAATACAAGATGGCAGTGGCGGCATTTGGGAATAATCATACGAGATTATTCTGGACAGACAAATTGCTGGAGGCAGGATATGATGTGCCATCGATTGTGCATCCGTCTGCAATTGTGAGTCCAAGTGCGGTTTTGGGACCTGGATGTTTTATTATGCAGCGCGCGGTAGTGAATACGCATACCCATGTGGATCGGGCGGCGCTTGTCAACAGCGGAGCAGTTGTGGATCATGATTCGGTGGTATGCGCCGGAGCGCATGTGGGGCTTGGAAGTGTGGTAAAAGCAAACTGTACGATCGAGCAGGAGAAGAAGGTAGAGGCAGGAGAAGTAATCTTCTCTACCAGAAGAAAGATCGAAGGTGTGGACAGCAGAGCGCTTGAGGATGCGCTGTATGCATTTGGATTCGGTCCCCAGTGCAGTTATGTAAAACCGTTCGGGGAAGGGCACATCAATGAGACGTAAGATCGGAAGAGCACACGTCTGAACTCCAG
>OINS01000175.1_pt1 | contig 13523 bp, 15 predicted proteins | sample 1585391 | NCBI WGS metagenome assembly OINS01 (sample SAMN02674698, study PRJEB24791) | human gut metagenome, SKBSTL036 | isolation source: stool | host: Homo sapiens | place: USA
CGAACTCCCACAAGTAGAGTCAGAGTCTACCGCACTACCACTATGCAAATCCCCAATATTCTGTTGTGTTTCGCGGCGGCGAGCCGGTCAACGTGTGCTATTATAGCCGCCTTTGCGCATTTTGTCAAGCAGATTTTTGAAAAAAGTTGTACTTTTTTAGAAATCCGCGAAAATCCGTCAAGTTTATTTTTCAATGTCCGAAGTTCCCTCTTCCAGATAGATGGCGACGTCTTCGATTTTGCAGTCTAAAATCTTGCAGAGCTGGTCAATGGTATAGGTGTTGACATTATGATTGTTTCGCAGTCGGTTCAGCTGTCCAGCGCTGAAGTGATAATCCTTCAGCAGTTTATACTGGGAGATACCACGCATTTTCATTGTTTTCCAAAGAGGTTCAAACGAAATCACGGACAATCCCACTCCTAACGAATCAGATTACATCTATAAATAAAATGGTAAAGGATTGCCCGAATATTGACAATTATCCATATGTGGAGTATTATTTTGATATAGCCCGAAAGTGGACAATATCAGAGGTAAAAAGGATGGTGTCATAATGAACGCTGCGGCAATCAAAGAGCATCTCAAAATGTTAATGGAGCTAGAAAAAGAGGTCTATACTCAAAATCAAGTTATCGCATCGTTAGAGTATCAACTTTCCTGCCTGCCAGATGCTCACCGGTACACAAGGCCCGTCTATACCGAAGCAAACTCCAACTACCAAATCAGTGGACTTACATGGTTGTGCTTTGGCAGCGCACTTATATTCCTTTTGTTAGCACCTGTATCAGATGCCATCATCAATTCCGATTGGGGAATTATGGGCTTGCTTCTCTTTCCTATTCTTTTAATTTTCTACCTTGCCAGGTCTTTCGCTATCCCTTGTGCAATATTTTTGTTCGCCGCTGGTATAATCGTTTTCTTTGTCGAAAGGAACAATCAATCCGACGCTCGTTATGCTGCCAAACAGCAATCCAAAAAATCTTATGAAACTGCTATGGCCACATACAATCGGGCGGTCGAACAAGACCGACTCCGCGTAGAAAGAGAGCGTCCTAAAAAGCTGCTTCTTCAAGGCCAGCTCAAAACTTTGAAAGATGCGCACAAAAAGACTGTAGACACTTTGAACAAGCTATACAACAAGGGCGTTATCCATAAAAAATATTGGGGTCTCGTTCCTATCTGTTCCTTGTACGGCTACTTCGATACTGGCGTATGCACTCAGCTGGAAGGCCATGAAGGTGCATACAACAAATATGACACTGAATGCCGTCTGGACAGAATCATCTCGAAATTGGATCAGGTCATCCAGCGTTTGGATGAGATCAAAGAGCTCCAGCAGGACCTTTATGAAGCTATCGAAGAATCCAACTGCAAGGTTGGTCAGCTTATCCGCAACTCCGAGCGCATATCTGACCAACTGACTGGGATCCAGTCGCAGGGTGCCGAACTGAATGCCCGCATTGCCAACCTGCAAACCACTTCTGACATCAATCTCTATGTGAATGCCTGCGCCAAGCGCGAGCTTGAGTACATGAACCGCGCCAACCGCATCTTCTAACAAATCGACCGCCGTCCCCGAACTCCCGGAGGCGGCGTTTTCTTTGTCCCAACCTCAGAACCGGCATTTTCCGCACGTTCCGCACCATACAATAAGGTGTACCTGATTTTCTATATAAATAAAGGAGGACGCCTTATGCTGCAAACCCCATCCAAGACCACCCAGACTCTGCTTTCGCCCCGCATCCCCCGCGACAATGAGCACGAGCGCTACCACCCCGAGCTGGAAGAAGAGCTGAAAGAGTGCCTGTTCTGCCTGCAGCGGAACGCGATGATGTTCGACCTCGAGGTGGACTCCGACCTCATCGAGCAGCGCATCTACGAGCGGCAGGCGCTTTTGTGCCGCTACCGCTACCTGCTGGCCCGCGCCCGGGAGCTGGGGCTGCATACCATCCTGAAAAAGTATCAGCCGCTGGGATAAAAACCTACCCGCAAAATCTTGACAGAATCCGCACATCGTGTTATCATACATAAAGATAACACTGTATACAGAGAGCTGTATACGAAACTTTGGAGCTTAGAGAGGTTTTCAACTATGGAACGTATTAAGACTATCGCTACTCGTGACCTGACCAAGAGCGTCGTGACCGGCGGCTGCGGCGAGTGCCAGACTTCTTGCCAGTCTGCCTGCAAGACCTCCTGCGGCGTCGCAAACCAGAAGTGCGAGAACAGCAATAAGTAATCATTGCAGACCCTATGCCGCCTTTGCAGGGCGGCATTTTTTTATGGCAATTATAGATTGGAGAATGAAATGGTACATCAGTATCAACTGAACGGATATAACATCGTGCTGGACAGCTGCAGCGGCTCGGTCCACGTCGTGGACGACGTGGCTTACGACGTCATTGCGATGTACAAAGAACACTCTGCCGACGAGATCGTGGCCGCCATGCTGGCAAAGTATGCCGACCGCCCTGATGTCACCGAGGCCGACCTGCGCCAGTGCCTCGAGGACGTGGCCTCTCTGGAAGCCGCCGGCAAGCTTTGGGCTCCCGACGTCTACAAGGACATGGCGTTCGACTTCAAGAACCGCCAGACGGTGGTCAAGGCGCTCTGCCTCCACGTCGCCCACACCTGCAACCTCAACTGCTCCTACTGCTTCGCCTCGCAGGGCCGCTATCAGGGCGACCGCGCCCTGATGAGCTTCGAGGTGGGTAAGCGGGCTATGGACTTCCTCATCGAGAACTCCGGCACCCGCCGCAACCTCGAGGTCGATTTCTTCGGCGGCGAGCCTCTGATGAACTTCGACATGGTCAAAAAGCTCGTCGCCTACTGCCGCGAGCAGGAGAAGATCCACAACAAGAACTTCCGCTTCACCATGACCACCAACGGTATGCTCATCGACGACGATGTCATCGACTTCTGCAACAAGGAGTGCCACAACGTCGTGCTGAGCCTCGACGGCCGCAAGGAAGTCCATGACCGCTTCCGCAAGGACTACGCAGGCCGCGGCAGCTATGACGCCATCGTGCCGAAGTTCCAGGAGTTCGTGAAAAAGCGCGGCGACAAGAACTATTACATGCGCGGCACCTACACCCACTACAACACCGACTTCACCAACGACATTTTCCACATGGCCGACCTCGGCTTCACGGAGCTGAGCATGGAACCGGTCGTCACCAAGCCCACCGACCCCAGCGCCCTCACCGCCGAGGACCTGCCCATCCTGAAGGAGCAGTACGAGATCCTTGCTAAGGAGATGATAAAGCGCGACCGCGAGGGCCGCGGCTTCACCTTCTACCATTACATGATCGACCTCACCGGCGGCCCCTGCATCTACAAGCGCATCTCCGGCTGCGGCTCCGGCACCGAGTACATGGCCGTCACCCCCTGGGGCGACCTCTACCCCTGCCACCAGTTCGTCGGCGACCCCAAGTACCTGATGGGCGACATCTGGAAGGGCGTCACCAACACCGCCGTGCGGGATGAGTTCAAGCACTGCAACGCCTATGCCCGCAAGGAGTGCAAGGATTGTTGGGCCAAGCTCTACTGCTCCGGCGGCTGTGCAGCCAACGCCTACCACGCCACCGGCAGCATCACCGGCGTCTACGAGTACGGCTGTGAGCTGTTCAAGAAGCGTGTCGAGTGCGCCATCATGATAAAAGTTGCTGAGAACCAGGAGCTGGCAGCTCAGGGCATCGAAGTTCCCATCGAGCTGGGCGGCACCTGCAACGCCTGCGCAGACGGCGAAGCCTGCGAATAAAACCATGAACACTCCTGTCGTCGATTTTGTCCGTCGCTACGCCCGGCAGCGCACTGCCCGGATGCATATGCCGGGCCACAAGGGCCGCGGCCCGCTGGGCTGTGAAGAGCTGGACATCACCGAAATTGCGGGCGCAGACGAGCTGTACGAAGCCGAGGGCATCATCGCTCAGAGCGAGGCCAACGCCACGCAGCTCTTCGGCACCGCCCGCACCTATTACAGCACCGAGGGCAGCAGCCAGTGCATCCGGGCCATGCTCCACCTTGCGCTCCAAATGCGGCCCGCAAAGGCAGGCCGTCCTGTCCTGCTGGCGGCGCGGAACGCCCACAAGGCACTGCTCTACGCGGCAGCTCTGCTGGACTTCGACATCCAGTGGCTCTGGCCCGCGCCGGACGCCGCCGGGGCGCTCTGCACCTGCCCTGTGGAGCCGGAGGCGCTCTCTTCTGCGCTGGACGAGCTGGCCGCCGAGGGCCGCACACCCTTCGGCGTCTACCTCACCAGCCCGGACTATCTGGGCTTCGTGCAGGACATCGCGGGGCTGTCGGCGGTCTGCCACGCCCACGGCCTGCCCCTTCTGGTGGACAACGCTCACGGCGCCTATCTCCACTTTTTGAAAGAGGGCAGCCGCCACCCCATCCAGCTGGGCGCAGACCTCTGCTGTGACTCGGCTCACAAGACCCTGCCCGTCCTCACGGGCGGTGCCTATCTGCACCTTGGCTCGTCCGTGCAGGCCGACGAGGCCGCGGTGCGCAATGCGCTGGCCCTCTTCGGCTCCACCAGCCCCTCTTATCTCATTTTACAGTCGCTGGACGCCGCCAACGCGGTTCTGGCCGACAGCTTCCGGGAGAAGCTGGACATCTGCCGCTGGCGGCTGGGGATGCTCTGCCGGGAGCTGGATGCCATCCGGCCCGGGCTGGCGCTCCCCCTCACCGGGGCGCACCGTGAGCCCCTCAAGCTGACGCTGGACGCCGCCGTGCTGGGTCTTTCCGGCCAGCAGCTGGCGCAGGCTCTGCGGGAGCGGGGTGTGGAGTGCGAGTATGCCGACCCCCGTTACGTCGTGCTGATGCCCTCCGCTGAGAGTTCTGCGGCAGAGTTTGCCTGCCTGCAAACGGCCCTGCACGCCATCTGCGATGAGGCCCCTGCTGCCGATGTCTCCGTTACGGCTGACGATCCTGCCGCTTTCGCGGCATTGGCCGGGGCGCTCGAGGCACAGCCCCGCCGCTTCACCATCCGGGAAGCTGTCCTTGCACCGCAGGAGATGATCCCTGCCGCCGAGGTCGTGGGCCGCATCTGCGCCGCACCGGCGGTCTCCTGCCCGCCTGCCATCCCCATCGTGGTCAGCGGTGAGACGGTCCCGCCGGAGGCCCTCCCCCTCTTTGCCCGCTATGGCATCGAGAAGGCGGCCGTTGTAAAAGAATAAAGTGCAAAAAGCATTTTCGTACTCTTCCGCCTCTTTTTTCACTTTATATTCAGAGTTCCCCCTAAGATTCAGCTAAAAGTCCCGCACATTTCTTGACAGGCTTCGCATATTCTGGTTTAATAGAATTGGATAAAAGGGAGTAAAGGGCGCTCCACCTTATGGGAGCGCTGCATGGCAGCGTCAACACGGCAGAAATGCCCGATGTCATGTGTTCGCTTGAGACTTTTGTCACAGTAATTGGTGCTGTGGCGGAAGTCTCTTTTTTCGTCATTGCACCGCAGATTTCAAAGGAGGCAATGACATGGATTTCTGGAACGCATTCGCCAGTCTCTTTTCCAATTTCGGAAACCTGACCTGGCAGATGGTGGTGATGTGGGGCATCGGCGCCCTGCTCATCTACCTCGCCATCGCAAAAAAGATGGAGCCGAGCCTGCTTCTCCCCATGGGCTTCGGAGCCATCCTCGTCAACCTGCCCTTATCGGGCGCTATCACGCAGGGCGACACCGTCGGCCCCATCTCGGCTCTGTTTGAGGCCGGAATGTCCAACGAGCTGTTCCCCCTGCTGCTCTTCATCGGCATCGGTGCGATGATCGACTTCGGCCCGCTGCTCGAGAAGCCGTGGCTGATGCTCTTCGGCGCAGCGGCGCAGTTCGGCATCTTCTTCACCCTCTTCCTCGCGGGCTTCTTCTTCGATTTGAAGGACGCCGCTTCCATCGCCGTCATCGGCGCGGCAGACGGCCCCACGGCCATCTTCGTGGCCAACGTCCTGCACTCCCAGTACCTTGGTGCCATCATGGTGGCGGCCTACAGCTACATGGCGCTGGTCCCCATCGTGCAGCCGCCGGTCATCAAGCTGCTGACCACCCAGAAGGAGCGCCGCATCCGGATGCCCTACCAGAAGGGCAGTGTCAGCCAGCTGACCAAGATCTTGTTCCCCATCGTCGTGACCATCATCGCCGGGCTCGTGGCTCCGGCCAGCGTAGCACTGGTGGGCTTTCTGATGTTCGGCAACCTGCTGCGGGAGTGCGGCGTACTGAACACCCTGAGTGAAACGGCGCAGAACGTCCTCGCAAACCTCATCACCATCGTGCTGGGCCTGACCGTGGCCGGCCAGATGACCGCCGACAAGTTCGTGCGGCCCGACACTCTGCTCATCCTTGCGCTGGGCCTCGTGGCCTTTGTGTTTGACACCGCCGGCGGTGTGCTGTTCGCAAAGCTGACGAACCTCTTCCTCCCGGAGGGCAAAAAGCTCAACCCCATGATCGGCGCAGCCGGCATCTCGGCCTTCCCCATGAGCGGCCGTGTCGTCAACAAGCTGGGCCTCGAGGAGGACAACCAGAATTTCCTGCTGATGTACTCCATCAGTGTCAACGTCTCGGGCCAGATAGCCTCTGTCATCGCCGGCGGACTGCTGCTGACCCTGCTGAGCTAAAGGAGGGACCGATATGCTGCATCTTACTTCGTGGATGACGACTCTGCCCATCATGGTCATCGGGATGGTGAGCATCGTGCTGGTCATCGGCGTCATCGTGCTGGCTGTGATGTTTTTGAACAAGCTGACGAGCCGGAAATAACTGCAAAGGGCTGCTGTACCGTGTTGTACAGCAGCCCTTGTTTTATTGATCAGCCCACGCCTTTCCGATCGCCGCTCCTGGCGTTCTGCCCGGTGTCATCCGGCTCGTCGCAGCCGTCGTGCAGTTCCTCAGAACAGGTCGAGCATATTGTCCAGATAGATGGCTTCCCGGACATGCAGCTGGTATTCCGGTTTTGTCATGTAGTAGAGCAGAAATTCCAGTACCAGCGCACTGCCCAGGCCCCGGCCCTCGATCTTGAAGTTTGAAAATCCCATCGGCATATAGACATCCTGAATGTCCCTGATGCCGATAAACCCCGGATTTTCCATCGCCTTCGAGAAGCGGTAGCCTTCCTCCGCACCCGGTGCGGTACAGATGTGTTCGGGGCAGGCTTCGCCGAGATTTTTTCGGCTGACATTCTCATAGCAGCGCTTTCTGTCCCGGCATCCGACCCAGCAGCACTCGTTGCAGAGAAATTCCACCTTGTCTTTCTGCGCCTGCGGCAGACTGTCCAGCTCTCCAAAGGCTTTGTTCAGCCGGAAGTCCGGCACCACATAGCGGAACTCCTCCCGGGCCGTCTCCGCCCGGAGCTGCTGAAACTCTGTCAGCACTTTCGTCGTGGAGGACACGAAATAAAGCTGCGGATAGTGTGTTTTCAGGTAGTCCAGCAGCAGCTCCGAGTGGACGATGACGCCGCTCTGTACCGGTTTTTTCTGCTCAAACAGGGCGCAGAGGGCGTTGCACTTTTTATCCGAAAGATGTTCCTCCCGGAGGAGCGAGTTGCTGAAAGTCAGCCGCGCCGAGATGCCGTATTCCCGCGTCAGGGCAAGGACTTCTTTGGGGTCATGCTCCCCGAAGCCAGCCCGTCCACCGCCCCAGACGCAGTCGGCCGGTGCGCCGTAGATGGAGCCGATGTCGCACCAGTCATAAAAGTATTCTCTGTGCGCCCGGAACAGGGGCAGGAACTCCCGGTACAGCTCGTAGAACTCGAATGATCCGGGCAGATGATAGTAAGCTTTTTCTTGTTTCATTTTTCACTTTTTCTTATGCGTTTTGCGTCCTGACCTCTACCGTCCGGCCGCCGAGGTTCTCATAGATGCGGTGGGAGACGGAGAGCACCGTGCGTCCTTCGGACGCGCGGCGAAGCGCTTCGAGGACACGGGCCTCGGTCTCAGCATCGAGGTTGGCCGTTATCTCGTCCAGCAGCAGCACGGCAGGGTCTGCCGCTGCGGCGCGGGCGATGGACAGAAGCTGCCACTCGCCCTGCGAGAACATCCCGTCAGTACACACCGTATCATAGCCGTTCGGCAGGGTCTGGATGGTGGCATCCATACCGGCAAGCTTCGCGGCGTTCCTTGCCATTTCTTCGGTGATGCCGGGGTCGCCCAGCGTGATCTGTTCCAGCACCGTACCCGGCACACGGGCAAAATGCTGCTCCACACAGCCGATGCAGGTGCGGCGTCTGGCGTCCGTGATGTCCGCCACGTCCACGCCGCCGATGGTCACCGACCCGGCTTCCGGGTGATAAAGTCCCAGCAGCAGCTTGAAGACTGTGCTCTTTCCGGCACCCGTCCGGCCCACCAGCGTCACCTGCTCGCCCTGCTTGACGGTCATGGAAAAATCGTTCAAGACGTGCTTTTCGCCGTAACCGAAGGTCACATGAGAGAGCACCACATCACCCCGGGCAGAGGTCTCCCGCTCCTTGGGGATAGTGCGTTCCGGCTGGTCAAGGAAGGCGTCGATGCGCTTCACGCCCGCCATCGCCGACTGGATGGTCTGTATCTCCATGCCAAGGCTCTCGATGGGCGCAAAGATGCGGGAAATGTAGTTGATGACGGCCACCGAGGTGCCGACCGACATCCCGAACAACGTCAGGACAGCCGCATTGCCGGAAGCCGAGAGGAGCATGACGATGCCGACCACGGCGGCATTCAGCACCAGCACGACGGGCGAATAGATCGCATCGTAAAAATTCGTCCGCTCCATCGCGGCATAGCTTTCGCCGATGCACCGGTCATAGCGGCGCTCCATGTAGTCTTCCAGACCCAGAGCCCGGATGGTGCGGATGTTGTGCAGTGTTTCCGGGACCTGGCCGGACACAGCGGCGACCGCCCGGCGGTTATCCAGCTGAGCTGCCAGCATCCGCGTCTGCACATGGCGGGTGAACGCGGCGAACAGCGGCAGCACCAGCAGCAAAATCAGCGCAAGGCCGGTATTCTTCACGGCGATGACCGCCATGATGGAGAGGATGCGGCAGGCGTCCGCCACCATGCTGATGATGCCGGAGGTGAACAGCGCCTCCACCGTATCCACATCGCCCGAGAAGCGCGCGGCCACCTCGCCGGGGTTCTGCCCCACCAGTGTGCTGGCGGGAAGCTTGCTCAGCTTCCGGGACATTTCAGAGCGCAGGGCGTGGGTCATTTTCTGGCCGAAGAGCACCAGCAGGCTCTCCTGCGCCGAGGAGAGCATCCCTTCCAGCGCCAGACTGCCGAAATAAAGAAGCACCACAGGGAATGTCAGTGGAAGCCCGGCCATCAGCCCGTCGATGATGCGGGCCAGCAGCAGCGGCGGCACCAGAGACGCCGCCACCGATGCCGCCGCACACAGGACGGTCCCCGCTGTGAGAAGGCGGTGGGTCACGGCGGCCATCCGAATGGCCTCAAACACACCATTTTTACGCCTGTTCTCCATGCTGTTTCCCTCCTGTCTGGCTTTCGTACAGCTGACGGTAGACCGGGACCGACGCCAAAAGCTCCTCATGGGTGCCGACAGTGGTCTTTCCGCCATCCATAAAGACGATCTTCTGCATCTGCGGGAAGTGGTACAGGCGGTGCGAGATGAGGAAGATGACCTTATCCTTGGCATATTCCTGCAGGTCGGCAAAGACCGTATCCTCCGTGTCCCGGTCAAGGGCCGAGAACGGGTCGTCGAGGATGAGGACAGGGCGCGGATGGGCCAGCGTCCGGGCCAGCGCCAGACGCTGGGCCTGTCCGCCGGAAAGACGGGTGCCGCTGCTGCCGATGACGGTATCGAGGCCGTTCTCCATCGCCAGCACCTCGCCTTCCAGCGCAGCAGCGGCGAGATAGGGCATGGCGTCCCGCTTGCTGCCGCAGAGGACATTGTTCTGCACCGTGTCGGCGCTCAGCTCCGGGTCGTGGCCCAGATAGCCGACGGTGGCCGAAATCTGACGCGGAGTCAGCGCGGAGAACTCCTTTCTGCCAAACTGCGCCGAGCCTTCATAGGGGGCCTCGCAGAGGAAGACCCGGCCAAAGGTAGATTTGCCGCAGGCCACCGGGCCGGTGACTCCGATGATGTCGCCGGGATGGGCTGTCAGACTCAGACCCGAAAAGATGAGGGTGTCGCCGTAGGCGAAGGAGAGGTTCCTGAGGGTCACATCTTCTGCCGCCGGGACATCCAGTGCGTCCAGCTGCTCCGGCGACTTCATCAGAGGTTTGATGCGCTTCCAGGAGACTTCGGCCTTCTGCACCGAGTTGAAGAGCTTGGCCACCTTGGAGGATTTGACCACCAGCTTGGTGAAGCAGGAAAGGAAGGTGGTAAAGGCCGCGATGTCCCACACACGCCAGCCGGTGCCGAGGACATTCTTTGCGCCGAACCACAAAATGAACAGTACGCCTGCCTCCGACGCCGCCAGATAGAGCGGCGGCAGGGCCGACTGCCACACGTTGTTCTTCACTGCCGTCTTTTCGTAGGTATTCAGTGCCTCTTCGTACCGCTCCACACGGGCGTCTTCGCAGCCGTAGATGCGGTAAGTCACGGCGTTCTGGGCGCGGTCGAGGGTGGCGGCACTCAGTGCGCCCGCCGCCTTTTTGTAGGCCGCACCGGCCCGCTGGACCGGCTTTTTCATCCATGCCGCGCAGACGTAGGAGAAGGGCGTGAACAGCAGGCTCAGCAGAGCCAGCCGCCAGTCGTACACCAGCAGCATGACCACATGACCCGCCAGCGCCACGCCGGTATCGAAGACTTCGGTGGTGAACTTGCGCATACCTTCCACGCAGTCGTCCACATCGGAGATGGCTTTGGTCATCAGCTCACCGGCGCCCTCTTTTTCCAGCGAAGCCCGGCTCTGGCGCACCAGATTGGCGTAGAGGATGCCCTTCATCCGGCGGTTGATGTTGTTGGCAAAGCGGCGGACATAAAAGCGCTTGATGAACCGCGACGCCTGCACCAACAGGGTGACGAGGATATAGGCCAGAACCAGCAGTGCCATTTGGGCCGCTGGTTCGCTGCCGCTCAGGATGTCCGCCAGGCACTGGGCCAGACGGCCCTCGAACCACGGGGTGGCCAGCAGGCCGATGTTATAGATGAGGCCCGACAGGGTCACGAAGGCCAGCGGGAGCCACTCGGCCCGGAAATAAGAGAACACCCGGTCCGGGCGGAAGGTCTTCTCATTTTTCATCGGTAATATCCATAGACAGCCTCCGGGTCTTATCTCAAAAAGATGTATCTGCATCGTTGTATGTATAACAATCATAGTACAAAACCACTCTTTGTCAAGAGCGGCAGTGGATTCTTTCGTCTTCTCGCCAAAGTCGGCGACTATGGGATGAAATTGCAGATCGTAAAGATGGAATGGAGGTTTTGATATGAAGCATCTGAGAATACCGTGGGGAATGCGGGCGATGAAGGAGCTGGGCCTGACCCCTGCCCTATGCCATCCGGATCACACCATGCTTTTCCCTGCCGAAACGATGCCGGAACGCAAAAAGCCCCCGGAGAGCCTTTGGGCAGCTCTCCGGGGGCAAGTCCTATGCACCGGTATTTTACACCGGTACATAACAGTTATTCAATTTCAATCAGGTTCGGGTTCACAGGCAGAGCCTTCTGCTGCTGAGATGCGGGCAGCGTGACGTGCAGGATGCCATCCTCGAACTTTGCGTGGATGTCCTCCTTCTTCACGGCGTCGCCCACATAGAAGCTGCGGGCGCAGGTGCCAGAGAAGGTCTCGCGGCGCAGGTAGCGGCCCTCTTTATCCTTCTCGTCATTGCTGTGGCTGCGGACGGCCTGAATGGTCAGGTAGCCGTCGTTCAGCTCCATCTGAACGTCTTCCTTCTTGCAGCCGGGCAGGTCAACGGCAACGTCATAGCTGCCGTCGGTGGTCTGCTTCACATCGGTCTTCATCATGTTTGCACCGCGCTTGCCGAAGGTCTCACGCTCTTCACGGTTCATCGCACGCTCCAGCGCACCATCGTTCCAGAACGGGTCAAAGAAATCATCGAACAGGTTTTCATGGAAAATAGTCGGCATAAACATAAATCATTCCTCCAATCCCGGCGTTCGGGTCGGGTAAAAAATTTATGAGATGTGCATCAGGAGCGGAGTCTTCCCGGGAGCCTTGCGGCTCCCTCATGCCCCTCTCTCCTGAGCACGGCCTAGTTATAGCACATGTTTTTAGCACTGTCAAGTGCAGAGCGCTAAAATTCACAGAAGAATAATACTTTGATAAAATTTCATGCAATCTTTTCGGAAATCAGTCGTATCATCGTTTTTATGCAGCAAAGGCGCCGGATACAGCAGTTCTTTGGGCACAATTGGCCTGATGAAAGCCGTGGACACCTTCGACTCCACCCGCCGGGCGCGCTTCTCCACTTATGCCAGCCGGTGCATCGAAAATGCTATCCTCTCCCCAGCGCGCTTTGGGATGGATATGATATTCGCTCTGACTTACATGGCGTTCCGTAAAACACGCAGTCGTTCTTCAAACGTTGCTTTCCATGCCGGATGCTCGGAGAATACGGTGTGCTCCACCTGACGGACTTGGTTCAGTCCGATGTTCCGCACCGCTTCCACTGCAGCATCTTTTTGGCTCAGATGGCGTTTTCCCACGGTCAGACAGTTTGCGCCTTCTGGCGTGTCGTACTGCTGAAACGCCCGGTTGAAGTCCATCAGGTCATGCAGACGGATGGGCTGATTGGTTTCGTTGTCTACCAGCAGACCCCAATTTTCCCAATGACGGTCAGTATTGCCCACCAGATAATCCAGAATGTTCATCATATAGTAGCTGGGAGTATCCAACTCTAAGATCTTATCCAGCGTGTTCCAATCATGGTTCGTGCAGTAGACGTCATAGGCTGCATAGGTCACAAGACTGTATCGCTGAGATGTCATGATTTTGCTGATAGAAACCGGCTCATTTTCAAACATTCCCTGCTCATACAGTACCTGATGGCAGTCAAAGCACCGGCAGATTTTGCTTGCCAGCACTTCACGTTCCACCGCATCCCTGCCACCATCCTTGTAAAGATAGAAGCCATCCTCTTTTCGCACCCACGCCTTGGGGTACAAGCCGCCCGTAGACAGGTCATTTGCCAGAAGATGGGCGTTTGTCACCGTCATTTGGTGCCCCCGCAGCGCAATATCCACAAGCGCATTGCTTAAGGAGTGTGCAAAAAGGTTGATATCCTCGAATCGAATCTTCTCGTTTTCTTCTTTCACCCAGAACACATCCAGCAAAGACAGACAATGGTAGGATAATGCAATCTGTGCTCGTTCCCTGTCCGTAACACTCTGAGATGCACCGATACTGTTCAGGATTTCCTTTGCATAGGTGCGGTCAGGTGGTATTATCCGAGAAGCACACCAAGAATAAAAGCTCATCGCATTTTTGATTCGCTTATCGAAATCATTCGATTCTTCCAGCATCAAATCATACGGCATAAAATCTTCGAGGTAAATTTTGCATTCACCCACCGTGCTGATTTGTGCCACGCAGTTCTCTCGATGCATGATTTCATAGATTATCTTACTCACC
>OINS01000195.1_pt1 | contig 12744 bp, 10 predicted proteins | sample 1585391 | NCBI WGS metagenome assembly OINS01 (sample SAMN02674698, study PRJEB24791) | human gut metagenome, SKBSTL036 | isolation source: stool | host: Homo sapiens | place: USA
GTTTTCGTATTGATTGATTCAGCAGGTCGTACCGGTGTGGTACTGCTTTGCTGTGAGATAAGCATACGAAAATCGGAGGAAAAAGGCATTGAGGGGAAATTGAGCAGGAATTGAGAAAAAAGATATATTGTGCTTACGTTCTTCATGTACTCTTGTTGTGATTTCATTGTTTTTTATCGTATAATATGGATACTGGAGGTGGTTTGGATGAAATACAAGATTTTAGTTGTCGATGATGATAAAGAATTGGTGAAAATGCTTTGTAGTTATTTTAATATGAAACAATATGAAACCATTACGGCTACAGATGGAATGGAAGCATTAAATAAAATAAAAATGAAACCGGATATTATTTTGTTGGATATCAATATGCCACGCATGGATGGGATTGAAGTATGTCGTCTGATACGCAGTAAAGTGTTATGTCCAATTTTATTTCTAACAGCAAGAGTTGACGAAGATGATAAAATTAATGGGTTGCTTTCAGGTGGGGATGATTATATTACGAAACCATTTAGTCTTCGGGAGTTGGAAGCGAGGATTGTTACAAACATAAAGAGAGAAGAAAGGCATCAACAAAAAACGGAATACCGTTTCATGGATGAAATGCTGATTGATTATTCTGAAAAAATAGTAGCTATAGCTGGACACAGGATGGAGTTCACAAAAATTGAATATCAGATTATTGAATTCTTATCCATGCATCCAGGGCAGGTGTTTGATAAAGAACGTATATATGCACAAGTCTGTGGATATGATGCGGAAGGGGACAGTAGAACGATAACGGAATTAGTACGGCGTATAAGGAAAAAAATAGCGGATTATTCAGAAAAAGAATACATAGAAACTGTATGGGGGATTGGATACCGATGGAAAAAATAAGAAACTTGTCACTGAAAAAAACAATTCTGCTTTATTTTGTGATCAGCTTAACGGCAGCATTTCTGTTATCTGGATTTACAGTTCATTTTGCAAGAAATATGCAGAATAAAATATGGGAAAAATATATTGATTATGCAGATTATACGGACGTGTTTCAGCAATATGGAAAGAAATACGAGATTGAGATATCAAGACCTAATCAATCGCAGATGAATCGTTTGGACTATCATCTTTCGGAAATGTGTGACTTTATGGAAACATATTCGGTACTGATTTTTTCGATTGTTGGGAGTGTTGCTGCGGTATTCCTTTTTTATAAAAATAAGTTAAAGACACCTCTACAGGAACTAAAAGATGCCTCACAAATGATTGCAGATAATGAACTGGATTTTCATGTGTCCTATGAAAATAAAGATGAGATGGGAACTTTGTGTAAAGAATTTGAAATGATGCGAAGTGATTTAGCAGATAACAACAGAAAGATGTGGCGAATGATTGATGACGAGAAGGCTTTGCGGAATGCAATTGCACATGATATACGTTCTCCACTTTCCATATTGCGTGGGTATCAGGAAATGCTCTTAGAGTTTGTTTCTGCTGAGAGTATAAAAACAGAGGATGTTATTGATATCTTACAAACAGGCATGTATCAGATTGACCGTATAGAGCATTTCACGGAAAACATGAGAAAAATGTCCCATTTAGAACAGAGGGAACTGCAATGCTCAGAGATAGAATTATCGGAACTGGCAAAAAAGATTGAGGCAGAAGCTGCCATGCTGTCCAAGAAGGAAAGTAAATTATGTAAGGTAGAAAGAGTGCAGGAACAAAACATTGTGAAAGTGGATGAGGAACTTGTCATGGAAGTGACAGACAACTTACTGGAAAATGCGGTTCGATATGCACAAAAAAGTATTGCTTTGCAGATAAAGAAAAAGGATGGTTTTCTTATAATTTCTGTTGAAGATGATGGAATAGGATTTGTGGATACTGAGGAAAAAGTAACAGAACCATTTTATCATAAGAATCCACAAGATGATTTAAAGCATTTTGGCCTTGGTATGTATATTTCTCGTATTTTCTGTGAAAAGCATGGAGGAAATTTGAAAATATATAATGCCAGACAAGGCGGTGCTCATGTAGAAGCTCTTTTCAAAGCTGAATAAAAATACTTTATAAGGCTGAAATCACAAATAAAGTGGTTTTAGTCTTTTTTGTTGTGAATTTATTGAGAATTGATTTGTATGATGTTGTTAAAGAAATAAAGAAAGGAAGAGATACAATGAAAACAATCATAAAAAGAAGTATACTTGATTATTTAAAGAACCCTGTTTTGTGGATTGGCTTGATTATTATAGTTGCCAGTATGTATCAATGTCTGTCATCGTATTTGCAAATTCATTATATCAAACAGAATGAACAGATCACACAAAATGACGTAGCATTGGAAGATGCTGATGTCATGGATGGGTACATTCCCACATCTGATGATAAGGAAAGAAGAAGGGAGTGGGAAGATACGATCAAAGAGACGTTAATGGACACCTCCAAAAATGGTTTTGGATTTAGCAGGCAGAAAGCAGATCATGTAATGAAAGAAATTCAGAATATGGATGTAAAGACTGCTTCTGAGTTTTTGGAATCCCAATATGGATATTATAATGCAATATATGCTTATGAGGACCTTGAAATTCATAAGGGGACAGCAGAAGAAATCAATCATTATATCGAGCGGAAATTATCCGAACATTCTTTTTCCTGGTACTTTGCCAAAAAATTTACGGATTTTGCAGGATTGCATATGGCCTTTTTTGCAACCGTATTGCTATCATTTTTATTTATTCAGGATACACGAAAAAGTACCTATGAATTATTACATACAAAGCCTGTTACGGCAATCCAATATATATGTGGGAAAATAATAAGCGGATTCATTAGTATGTTGGGCGTATTAGTGATTTTGAATGTTATATTCTTTATGCTGTGTTTGAAAACGTCTTTAGAATCGGGATTTCCGGTAACACCAATTGATTTTTGCGTGAATTCTCTGATCTATATTGTGCCGAATCTTTTGATGATATGTTGTGTCTATACAATTACAGCATTAATATTTAAAAATCCGCTTCCGGCAGCACCAGTTTTGTTTTTACACATTATATATTCAAATATGCTGACCAAGAAGAATGATATTTATTATATGAGACCGTTCTCTATTATGGTGCGATTCCCTGGCAGTTTTTTTGAAACACATGCAGCCAAAATGTCAAATATAAATCAGATTATGCTTGTGATCTCATCTGTTATATTAGTATGTATTTCTGTTACAATCTGGAAAAGGAGGAGGGTTCATTGAAAACGGAACTCAAAAACTGCCTGTCGTTATATAAGATTTTTTATTCATGTGCATTTATACTGATATTGTGTGTTATTCATCCGATTATATACTATGAAGAAATCGGTTCAGCAATTCAGTCTCCAATAGCATTTTTAACAATTATTTTTTGTAGTGACACATATTTGATGGAAGTAAAAAGTAAGCGTGCCGATGTATTTCATTTGTATGATCAAAAAAAGCAGTTAAAAGTAATATCGCAGAGAGTGGGCGTTCAAATATTATATTTATTAATACTTTCTTGTGTTGGATATGTTTTGTTTTTCTGGCAAAAACCGGGCGGTGTAAACGAAGGCATTTCGGGTATTCAGATATTTCTTTTATATTTCATTGCAATGTTTGGAACTATCTGGCTTTGGAGTATATGCTCTGTGATTTTGTGTACATTGCTTCGAAATATGTGGGCAGGTATTGGATGTTTATTTGGAATTGTCATTGGACTTATATCAAAAGCGGGAAGTTCATTTTTCGGAAATCTGGGATTGTTTTCTTTCAGCTTTTGTGAACCTACTCAATTAATGTCCGAGAGTTGGATTTATGGAACGCTTGTGTCTTTTATAGCGGGGCTGTTTTTATTTGCAGTATTACCAATGACTTTAAAGAAAAGAGGATAGATTATGAGTATTAGAATAAATGATTTAACAGTTAGATTTAAAAATGGTGTAGTTGCAGTAAATAAGGCATCTCTTGAAATACCTAAGGGAATTTACGGACTTTTGGGAGAGAATGGTGCGGGAAAAACCACGCTGATGAGGGTTCTTACAACCGTTTTAAAACAAACGGAAGGATTGGTTTCGCTTGATGGAATTCTGTATAACGAGGGAAATTATGAAAAAATACAGAAAAAGATTGGTTATCTTCCACAGGAAATCGACTTATATCCGAATCTTACGGTGAAAGAATGCCTTGTATATATGGGGGGACTGTCAGGAGTAGCCAGAAATGACCTCGAACAAAGAATTACCTATTATCTGGAAAAGACTTCTCTTACAGAGCATCAGAATAAAAAAATGCGGCAATTATCTGGTGGTATGAAGAGACGTGTCGGACTCATACAGGCACTTCTTAATAATCCGGATTTTTTGATTATTGATGAACCAACAACTGGGTTAGATCCGGAAGAAAGAATCAGGATCCGCAATCTTCTGGTTGATTTTTCAAAGGATAGAACTGTGCTGTTTTCCACTCATGTAGTAGAAGATTTAGCAGCAACCTGTACACAGCTTGCCATTATGAAAAAGGGAAGTTTTTTATATTCTGGAAGCGTGAGTGGGTTGCTGGAAAATGCAAAGGGCTGTGTTTGGAATTGTACGGTACAAAATGCAGAAGAAGCCCGTTTGTTAGAAGCCAATTATTCTATATCATCTAAGCAGTATGTAGAAAATGGAATTCATATGAAAGTATTAAGCAAAGGAAAGCCAAATGAGAATTGTGTCCTGGATAATGATATCACTTTGGAAGATGCATATATTTATTTGACGAATAGTTGAATATAACGGCGGGCAAGTTGCCCGCCGTAAATTATGCTTATTTTGTTAAAAGACCGGATAGATTTTTTCCAATGCAAAATCCAATCTGTGGATATAACTCCTGAATCTCCCGATATTTTGCTTCAATCATTTCAGACTCATCAGCCCAGATCTTTTCATATATTTTGAAAGCTTTTTTAAAATGTGTTTTGGCGTGTGAAAGATTGGCGGTCATCAGATAAATGGTTCCAATGTTTTTTGTCTTTAACAGCCCCGTCAGTTCCTGAATGATTCCATTCATACCTTTGTGGTAGTTATAGTTATCCATGTATGGAAATGCATTTTCCAGAAAAAGCAGATACTTTGGTATATCATCCTTTTCAATCAATACTATGATATTTCCGATTGTTTGAAATAGCTTTTTATAATAATCTACTTCCATTCCATGCATTAAACATATGTGCTGTAAAGAATCCAGTAATATGTGGCAACGAGTTACAGATGGTTTTGTCTCTGAAAGGGTGATTTCCTGAATCATCGGATGCAGAGAGATAGTGCGACGTTTTGTTGTTTGGACAAAACCAGTCTCAATTAAATCGTTGATCTCATTTAGTGTGGGCAATTCCAGCCATTTGGCAAATATACGGGCAGAAATACCGGTGGAAGGAAGAAAGCACATATTACACATGATATCCTGCTGTTTAAGAGATAAAGTGTATAACGAAAACAGCGTATGGATATGACTGTAATAGGTGGCTTTGCTGCTTTGTCCATCTTTGATTATTTTAATTTTATCTTCGTTATGGAAAGATGCTTTTTCCACCTGAAGTCTTGTTAATAACTGGTCTGGAGTTGAGATTCCATTTTCCAGAAGTTTTGCTGCCAGTTCCACGGCAAAAGTATGAGAGTGAACAGTTTCGATGATCTTTTCAACTGTTGTCCGGTACGTGTCTGCCTCTGAATAAAATGCTGATGTCAGTTGGAAAAGAATGTTTATATCCTTTATTTCTTTTAATTGAAAAATACAGTATTCATTCAGATTACTTCTGGTCGTAAATAAAATCTGACAGCGGTATTTTAATACTACTGACAGAAAACTGTCCTGTGTGGCAGTGACATTAATATTATCTATGATAAGCAGAGTATCAGATTTCAAGGAACGCAGAAAACGGTTATGTCTTTGAAACCGTTCCTGTTCACTGATTTCTAGTGGATCATCAATAAAATCCATGTCAGTAATATCCTGATGAAGATTGCCGGTATATTCTACATAAAGGATATTGGTGTATTGCTTTATGTACCGCTTTGCGTAGGCTTTGGCAAGTTCACTTTTTCCGATTCCGGCGATTCCGCAAAGAAAAACATGACGGTTTTCCTCAAGCATGGTATATAATTCTTCCAGTTCTTTATCTCTTCCGATAAAATGACGGCATGGTTTCGGAACCTCACTGTCCATAATATAATCCAGCACAATGGGGGATAAAGCGCCTCCGGCGAGCAGCTTCTGATTTTTGGTATTACGTTTGATGAATTGGCGTTCCATGCCAAAAGAAATCAGTTTTGCAAGAAACAGCAGTCTTGAACTGGCTGGTTTATATAAGGGAGTCAGATTTTTCTTTTTTGCATCTGAGATGCTGTCATCCTGAATGAATAAAGTGTAAATATCTTGTATAGCCATATTACAGTCAGACATCAGTGGAAGAAGATTCTGGTGGATGGTATGGGCTAATTTTTCCTGATTGGATGGCTTGGAATAGTAAGCGGATATTTTAGGACTGATTTTAGCCTGACCAGTCATCCAGCGGCAAACCAGACCGTTGTCCATTGAAAAATCCTGATTTACCGGATCATCCATAAAATCTTCAAATAATTCGTATAAAAAATCAGGCTGACTCATTTGATTACTTTCGCTGATATGATTTTTTAAGCAAGTGCTAATAGAAGAAAAATCGCATCGATTCAATAGAAATTCCCCTTTCGTAGTTAAGATTAAGTATATCTATCATAACACGAACATACATTCGATTTAAGGGGATGAGGATATTTTTAAATTGATTGTGTCAATTTACAATCAATTTCTATTCAATGTGGTTTTCCGGCAGGTTCTGTAAAATAAGCTCAGATCAAAACAATAACGGGAGGAGCTTATGCAACAGAATATTGAATTTGAGCGGTGCATTGATTTTCTGGTACGGATGATTGATAAGTACGGCGCTGAAGTCCTCCGGGAGTTGGAGGAAGAAAAACAGAATAAGGAAGAAAAAGAAGCGGCAGTTTCCTGAAATACAAAATGTAAATCAGACTGTCGCTTTTTTCATGTATTTTTAAATCAAATAAATTTTAAAAGCTGATGCAGAGTGTGTGACTCATTATTCTGGGAAGCGGTAATACGAGTATCAAATGGCTTGAAATGATTCTGTGTATAAAAGCTCAGAAGAAATTCATTATCTTCGCATTCAAGAAACTCCATAACGCCGCCTACGGAATATTTGAGACTGGATATGGTTTCCAGTGCAAATCCCAGTAGAATATTTCCAGGGATTCGTTTGTTCTTTGGAAGAGAATAGTTCTTTCCCAACTGGGCAATCAGGTAAGCTGCGGTAGTATAGGATTGTGTTTCTTCATCCAAAATACTGACACGGGACAGCTTTTTTGCCATTGTCTTGCTGATATTTGAAGCACGGACAGAGATTGGTTTTACTGTAAGTGAAAAATAACCAACCAGTGAAGCATCTTCAGCATCAAATACCAGATAAGTGATAGATTGATCTTTTTTGGTAAACTCAATCGCATTATGTAATAAAAAGTATTCCACATCGGGATTTTTGGGACAAGAAAAATCGGAGAGTAAGTCGTAAAGACTTTCCTCTCCGATATATGTCGGTTCGTCTTTATCCAAATATGCCCGAATATTAACGGTAAAATATTTATCAGACATGTTTTTTCTTCCTTTTTGACATTAAAGCTAAGATTTCCTGTGGGTTCGTTAACTGACGTCCGGGAAGTGTCTGCTTTGGTGTGCGGTCACGGTCGGCTTCGTCAATTGCTGCGACAAAACGCTTTACGCTATTTGGATTGGATACGACAAAATTATGAGTAATACTTGAAGTAGCCATACTAACACCTCCTCTTTTTTGGTTTTTTTGTGTATTTATAGTATATGCAATGTGTGATAAAAACACAATATCAAAAACAGAAATTATTTCTAAATAATTTTCAAGCCGGACATTTATTAGACGCTTCCGGTAAGCGAACAATATTTTCGAGCCAATCATTTATAAGTCGCCAATGGTGGGCGGGCAATATTTTGATAACAGAAATGCTCTGTATCTAACTTAATTATACGATTGGCGAAGAAATGCGTCAATACGGAAAATAAGTATTGAAAATAGTTGGAACAAGTACTAAAATAAAGTTGGGACATGAAATGAAGGTTACATTACGAAATAATAAGAAGTGTAGGTGGAAGGTTTGAACATAGAAGCATATGATGCGGATTCATTGAGAAAGATGGTTAGGTTGCTTGAATATGAGAACAAGATATTAAAAGATAAATTGAAGAAAGCAGGCATTTCATATGAAGAGGTGAATCCTTTTGAAGAAAAAATAGAAAGTGCAGAAGAATATGACCTGGATCAAGGGAATCGTATTGTAAATCCACCGTATATTACAGAGAAAATGGCAATACGTTTCTTTTCGATGTTTTGGGGAAGAGAAGATGTATATGCTAGACGGGGAAAGAACGGGGGGTATTTTCCACAATGTGCAAATCGTTGGAATGACCGGCTTTGTCCTAAACAACGTAAAGAGAAGATATTTTGTGATGAATGTGAAAATACCCAATGGATTAGTTTGGATGTTAAAAAAATAATTGCTCATTTGTTAGGCACAAAAGAAGATGGATCAGATGTAATAGGTGTATATCCTTTACTGCCAAATGGTACATGCAGATTTATTGTATTTGATTTTGATAATCACGAAAAAGGAGCAGAGGTTACGGACTTTGCAAATACGGATAATGAGTGGCATAAAGAAGTGGATGCGCTTAGAAAAATGTGTGAGCTTAATGGTATCAGATCTTTAGTTGAGAGATCTCGATCTGGAAAAGGTGCCCATGTATGGATTTTCTTTAAAAAAGCAATACCTGCGGCAACAGCAAGGAATTTTGGATTTCTCCTGTTAGACAAGGGTTCAACTTCCATCAATCTGAAATCGTTTCATTATTATGATAGAATGTATCCTTCGCAGGATGTGGCAAGCAGCATAGGTAATTTAATTGCATTGCCATTACAGGGGCAGGCACTTAAAAATGGAAATAGTGCTTTTGTAGATGAAAATTGGAATGCATATCCTGATCAATGGGATGCTCTTTTTAATAAAACAAGAAAGCTGGGAATAGAAGATATTGAACAATGCATGGCAAAATGGCAGAGAGAATTAGCAGAAGTCAGAGGATTGCTTACTAATATTGAGAAGAATGTCAGACCGAAACCATGGAAGAAGAAATGTGAGTTTTGTAATTCAGATGTTGTGGGCAAGCTTCACATGGTATTGGGCAATGGAGTTTATATAGATAATCTGAATCTTATGCCAAGAATACAAAATCAGATTCGTAGTTTGGCGGCATTTGATAATCCGGAATTTTACAAAAATAAAAGGCTGGGATATTCTAATTATTATAATTTTAGTGCTGTATATTTGGGTAAGGATATAGATGGATATATACAGATTCCGAGAGGACTGCGGGAAAATATTATACAGGAATGTGAAAAAGCAGGCATTTCAGTTGATGTTTCAGATCAAAGAGAAACAGGACAACCTATCAGAGTATCTTTTAAAGGTGATTTGCGAATGCAACAGGAATTAGCAGCAGAAAAATTATTATCACATTCAGATGGGGTTCTGAGTGCGGCAACTGCATTTGGAAAAACTGTAGTATGTAGTTACCTTATTGCAGAGCGAAAAGTAAATACGCTCATTTTGCTGCAAAGTAAAGATTTGCTTAATCAGTGGGTTGATGAATTGAATCATTTCTTAGAGATAAGAGAAGAACCACCGGAATATGAAACAAAAACAGGAAGAAAGAAAAAAAGGAATAGTGTGATAGGCGTTTTGCACGGAAATAAAAATACATTGACGGGGATCATAGATGTTGCAATGGTTGGTTCAATGTACAACAGAGGAAAATTTAATGAACGAATTAATTCTTACGGAATGGTAATTATGGATGAATGTCATCACGCAGCTTCTAATACATCTATGGAATTATTGCAGAAAATAAATGCAAAATACGTGTATGGTGTTTCTGCTACGCCTAAACGTGGCGACAGTCTTGATCGAATTATCTACATGCTGCTGGGACCTTTGAGACATAGATTTACTGCGTTAGAGAGGGCTAAGGAGCAAGGAATTGGACATTATTTTGTCCCAAGATATACAAGAGTAGTTGATACTGCAGAAAGCAAGGATAATATTAATAAAGCATATAATTTGATTAGTACCAGTAAGGTGCGCAATGAAATGATTATAGATGATGTTATAACTTGTGTTGCAAGAAAACAAACTCCTGTAATTTTAACAAGATTTAAGGAACATGCAAAATTTTTACATGATGCCTTAAAGGAAAAAGCAGATCATGTATTCCTTCTATATGGGGATAATTCGGATAAGGAAAATACTGAAATAAGAGTAAAATTAAAGCAGATACCTGAAAATGAATCGCTTATTTTGGTGGCAACTGGTCAGAAAATAGGAGAAGGGTTTGATTTCCCAAGACTGGATGTATTAATGCTTGCAGCACCTGTATCTTTTGAAGGACGCTTGGAACAGTATGTAGGTAGATTAAACAGAGATTATGTCGGAAAAGAAGCCGTTTATGTGTATGATTATATTGATTCGCATGTGCGTTATTTTGATAAAATGTATGCAAAAAGATTGAGAACGTACAGGAAGACAGGATTTTCAATCTGGACACAAGAGTTGCAACCTAAACAAATAATAAATGCAATATTTGATTCTGTAAATTATACCGAAAAATTCGAGCAAGATATTGTAGAGTCAGAAAAAATGGTGGTAATTTCCAGTCCGGATATCAGACAGGATAAAATTGACAGGTTTTTATTACTAATCAAGAAGAGACAGGAAGTAGGGGTAAAGGTCACTGTTATTACAACAGATCCGGAAGATATTACTTACGGAAAGTCAGATGTATGTTATGAATTAATCAGAGCAATGCAATTGGTAGGAATAAATGTGATAACAAGAACAGAAGTAGAAGAATGTTTTGCTATTATTGATGATGAAATAGTATGGCATGGTGGGATGAATCTACTTGGAAAAGCTGATGTCTGGGATAACTTAATGCGTATCAGAAATTCACAAGTTGCGACTGAATTGTTGGAAATTGCTTTGGGATGTTCTGAGGAGAGGAGGAAAAGTGAGTAAAAAGATTAAATGCGATATATATACCAGAGTATCCACAACCATGCAGGTAGATGGCTATAGTCTGGATGCTCAGAAAGAAAAACTCAAGAGATATGCGGAATTTCAGAATATGGAAATCGTAAATGAGTATTCCGATGAAGGTAAGTCTGGAAAGAGCGTAGAGGGCAGACCGGAATTTCAGAGAATGTTGGATAATATTGAGAATGGAACAGATGAAGTTCAGTTTGTACTGGTGTTCAAGCTTTCCAGATTTGGTCGTAATGCGGCAGATGTTTTAAATTCTCTGCAAAGAATGCAGGACTTTGGAGTAAATCTGATCTGTGTTGAAGATGGAATTGACAGCTCAAAAGATAGTGGAAAGCTGATGATTTCTGTTCTGTCTGCGGTGGCAGAGATCGAACGAGAGAATATCCTTGTTCAGACAATGGAAGGACGTAAGCAGAAAGCCAGGGAAGGAAAATGGAATGGTGGATTTGCTCCGTATGGTTATGAATTAGTAAATGGAGAATTGCAGATTGCAGAGGACGAAGCAGAGATTATTCGTCTGACCAGTGGCGCGGCGGTAATGAAAATGAATACAGAACTGGGATATGTTCCTGTAACTTTCAATGAACTGACTGATGATGAGGCCTTTTGGAAAGGTTGTGAAGGCTGTATCAATCACGATATATTAGTGGCAAAGAACCGTAAGTTCTGTATTTGTACAGCCATGCTTTACGATCCGGCTTTGCACGAAGAAGACACTATTTAATAAATTAAAAATTAAGAATTAAAAATTAAAAGATGGCTGCGCGTTCATGTACTTATTTCTCAGTTTTCAATTTTTAATTCTCAATTAAAATAATATCATTATGGAAGAAAAAAAGAAAAAAGTAGTAGTAGCATTCAGCGGGGGGCTTGATACCTCTTTCACTGTAATGTATCTGGCTAAGGAAAAAGGGTATGAAGTGTATGCTGCTTGTGCAAACACGGGTGGTTTCAGTGAGGAGCAGCTGAAGCAGAACGAAGAGAACGCTTACAAACTGGGTGCTGTGAAGTATGTGACATTGGATGTGACCCGGGAATACTATGAGAAGAGCTTGAAATATATGGTATTCGGTAATGTGCTCCGTAATGGTACTTATCCTATTTCTGTAAGTTCTGAACGTATCTTCCAAGGGTTGGCCATAGCACGTTATGCTAATGAAATAGGTGCGGATGCTATCGCACACGGCTCGACTGGTGCGGGTAATGACCAGATTCGTTTCGATATGACTTTTTTGGTATTGGCTCCGGGGGTTGAGATCATCACATTGACCCGTGACATGGCATTAAGCCGTCAGCAGGAAATTGATTATTTGAATGAACATGGTTTTGCCGCTGACTTTACAAAATTGAAATATTCTTATAATGTAGGTCTTTGGGGAACTTCTATCTGCGGTGGGGAAATATTGGACTCTGCGCAGGGTTTGCCCGAAAGTGCTTATTTGAAACAGGTGACCAAGGAAGGAAGCGAACAGCTTCGTCTTACATTTGAAAAAGGTGAGCTGAAGGCTGTTAATGACGAGAAGTTTGATG
>OINS01000196.1_pt1 | contig 12720 bp, 9 predicted proteins | sample 1585391 | NCBI WGS metagenome assembly OINS01 (sample SAMN02674698, study PRJEB24791) | human gut metagenome, SKBSTL036 | isolation source: stool | host: Homo sapiens | place: USA
TCACGCGCCAGCTCTCCCAAGGGGAGAGCCTTTGACATTGGAAATGCCCCCTGCGTCCTCTCTACGGGAAGAGGCACAGGGGGCATTCATGTTTGTCGGGATGATCCGAGCGGCGGGGGCTTCAGCTTAGCCCTTGACAGCACCGGCGGAGATACCTTCGACGAACTGATCCTGTGCGCAGAAGAACACGATGAGCTGCGGCAGGATAGAGATCAGGGACAGGGCCAGAATACGGTTCCAGGCAAAGCCCGTATCACCGTCCATGGACAGCTTGACGAACAGGGACATGGGGTACTTTGCAGGGGTCTGGACGTAAAGCAGGGGACCCATGAAGTCGTTGCAGCTCCACATGAACTGGAACAGTGCGCAGGACACCAGAGCGGGCATCAGCATCGGGACGATGACCTTGTACAGGGTCTGGAAGGAGGAGCAGCCGTCGATGGCGGCAGCCTCGTCCAGGTCGCGGGGGACGTTGCGCATGAACTGCACCAGCTGGTAGACGAAGTAGGTCTCAGTTGCGAATGCGCAGTGGACCCAGATGGCCAGATAGAACGGGCTGTTGACCCAGCCGAACTTGGTGTACAGCAGGAACTGAGGCACGTTCAGGACGACCTGAGGCAGGAACAGGGTGGCCAGCATGATGCTGAACAGGATCTTCCGGCCCGGGAAGTCGAAGCGGCCAAAGCCGTAAGCTGCAATGCAGGAGGAGACCACGGTGCAGATGACTTTGGGCAGGACGTAGCTGTAAGTGTTCAGCATGGCCTGCAGGATGTTGATGGAACCGCCGAAGTTGTTCAGCGCGTTCTTGTAGCCCTCCAGAGTGGGGTTCTTGATCCACAGGCCGATGCCTGCAAAGATCTCGCTGTTGTCCTTAAAGGTGGCGCTGATCATCCACAGCAGGGGATAGATCATGATGAGGCCCACCAGGATCAGGACGAAGTACTTGAAAAACGTCGCGATGGCGTTAGAAGCTTTCATTCCCATACTGTCACACCTTACCTTTCATCCGAGTAGTAGACCCACTTCTTCTGGCTGGTGAAGGCGATGATCGTCAGGATGCAGACGATGACGAACATGATCCATGCCAGTGCGGAAGCCATGCCCATCTGGTTGGACTTGAATGCGTAGTTGTAGACCAGAATGGAGATGAGGGTGGTGGAACCGCGGGGACCGCCGTTGGTGATGATGAACGGGCCATTGAACTCCTGGAAAGCCTGGCAGATCTGAGTGACCAGGTTGTAGAAGATGATGGGGGTGATCATCGGGACGGTGATGGAGAAGAACTGCTTCCACTTGCCTGCGCCGTCGATGGTGGCGGCCTCGTACAGGTCGGCCGGCACGCCCTTCAGAGCGGCGAGGAACAGCACCATGGCGGAGCCGAACTGCCAGATACGCAGGAAGCAGATGATCCACAGTGCGTAGCCGGGGTCGCTCAGCCAGGAGGGACCCTGGAAGTGGCCGAAGGTCAGCATGCGGATGAGGGTGTTGACCAGACCGTCATCACGGAACACGGCCTTCCACAGCACGGCGATCGCAACAGAGCCGCCGAGGATGGAGGGGATGTAGTAGACGGTGCGGAACACGTTCACGCAGGCGATCTTGAAGTTCAGGATGTAGGCGATGAACAGTGCGAAGACCAGCTTCAGAGGCACAGTGATGAAGCTGTACTTGAAGGTGGTGATGAGCGCCTTGGTGATCTTGGGAGTGGAGAAGGCGTCCACATAGTTCATGATGCCATACTGATGGATGCCGTTGAAGAAGTCCATATCCGTAAAGCTGTAGTACAGAGACTGGCCGAACGGAATGGCCTTGAAGACGACGAAGCCGATGATCCAGGGGATCAGGTAGAACAGGCCCTGCCATTTGTCAAAAAACTTCTGGGCCGGGGTACGCCCGAGAGAGGGCGCTTTGCTTTCTTTCATCCGGGGATCCTCCTTTTATAAGGATATGTCTCGTACGCCGCATAATCGTTTGGACACATTTTTGTCAAAAAAATGTCATCACCGTCTTGCAAAAAAGGGGCATCCGTCCGTAGGTGGAAGGGATGCCCCTTGCAAGACTCCTTTATGCGGGGCGGCCCGTGTCAACACCGCGCGTGTGCGGGCCGCAAAAAGTCCGTGAGGCGGAAATTAGACGGTGTAGCCGACAGACTCCATGCCGTCCAGCAGGGTATCGACCAGGTCAGCGCCGGAAGCATTGTCGTAATCCAGAGTGTCGAACACTTCCTGATAGATGCCGGTGCCGGTAGCCTTCAGGTCGTTGGACTCGAACAGGGGGTCGAGCTGGTTGGAAACGAAGGCCATGACCTTGCCGTTTGCCTCAGCCACCAGCTCCTTGATCTTGCCGGCGCTCTGAGCAGCAGCCAGACCAGCCTTGGAGGCGGGGATGCCGCACTCGGAGCCCATGATCTCGGCACCTGCGGTCTCGTTCAGCAGGAAGTTGATGAGGGTAGCTGCCTCTGCGGGATGCTCGCAGGTCTTGGTGATGGCCAGACCCATGGAGACCTTGGAGAAGCCGCCGTTGTAATCGCCGAACTTGATCTCCTCGCCCACGGTGAAGCCAGCCTTGTTCTCCTCGTCCAGAGCGTCAGCGTACTTGGTAGCGGAGGAGTCCCACTCGAAGCAGCCGGCCAGCTTGCCGGTGATCCACTCGGTGGACTGGTGAGCGGCGTTGTCGCCGTTGGAGCCGTAGTAGGTGGGCAGGCTCATGATGACGTGGCCCTCGACCAGGCTCTTGATGAAGTCGATGCCCTCAGCGATCTGGTCGGCATCGTAGTTCAGGGTAGAGGTGGTGGGGTCTGCCCAGTCCTTGCCGTACTTGGACTCGAGGTAGAAGACCATCAGGATCATACGGTCGTATGCGCCCAGGTGCAGGGGATAGTAGTCATCGCCCAGCTTCTCCTGGAAGGTCTTGCCGGCAGCCATCAGCTCGTCCAGAGTGGTGGGGAAGGAGATGCCGGCCTTGTCGAAGGTGGTCTTGTTCCAGTAGAAGATACGGCCGGTCATGGAGACGGGTACGCACTGCTGAGCGTTGGCCACGTTGCAGGCAGCCAGCTTGGCCTCATCCCACTGAGTCAGGTCCAGGTACTCGGAGACGCTGTTCAGGTCGATGAAGGTCTGGCCGTTCTTGGAGTAGTTGTACAGCCAGTTCCAGTTGATCTGGCAGACATCCTCAGCGACGCCGCCTGCGAACTTGGTGGACATGGTGTCCTCCCAGCCGGACCATGCAGCGAAGGTGGGGTTGACGGTGATGGTGCTGTGCTCAGCAGAGAAAGCCTTGATGGCCTCCTGGTAAGCGTTGTGACGGGACTCGCCGCCCCACCAGCTCATGGTCAGGGTGACGGGGTCAGAAGACAGGCCGGCCACAGAAGCTGCTGCGGAAGAAGCAGTGGAAGTGGCGGTAGAACCAGCGTTGCTGGAGCCGCCGCAGGCGGCCAGCAGGCCGGCAGCACCCACAGCGCCAGAGACCTTCAGAAAGTCACGACGAGAAATTGCCTTGCTCATTTTCGTTCTCCTCCTATGTAGAAAACATCTTCTTGCATGGACGCCTCTGCAAAGCATCCGTTGTATACAAATATGATACCAAAGGCAAGAAAAAAAAGAAAGATGCAAATTGTAGTGATAGCGGCAGAAAACGTACAAATATTGCGCTTATTTTTTGCCCGGTTTTGACGTCATTGCCATAATGAATAAACTTGGACCGAAAAACTGTGCAACTTGTATACTTCAACGATTTGCATAGAAAACTGGGATGCAACAGGAGAAGATTGGCCTGAATTGCAAGAATTTTGTAGCCATGGCAGAATTTGTTGAAAGAGCGTTGTATACATTAAAAGCAACGATAACAGAAAGTTCCGGCCCTGAGCTGATATATCAATAGCGCAAAAAACGCGCGAATTGGGACGCGACTGATATATCACGGATGCAGAAAAGATACAAAAAATGCCGCCCGGCGTGCGGACGGCATAAGATCAGGAAAAAGAGTCACCGGCGGGCAGCGTAGAAGGCGCTGCGCTCCCGGAAATAGCACTGGGGACACATGCTGACGTACTGGACGTCGTTCTCAAGGTCGATGGCTACCTGTTCGCCCTCAAAGACGAAGCGGCCGTTGACCTTGCGGCAGTTGCAGGTGGCCTTGCGGCCGCAGGTGCAGATGGTCTTCATCTCCTCGATGGTGTGGGCCAGCTCCAGAAGCCGGGTGGAGCCGGGGAAGCCCTTGAGGGAGAAGTCGGAGCGCAGGCCGTAGCAGATGACGGGGATGTTCAGCTCTACCGTCACCATAAACAGCTGCTCGGCCTGCTCTGCGGTGAGGAACTGGCTCTCGTCACAGAGCACACAGGCCAGAGGCCGGCCCTCGCTGCTGGCGGCCCGGACGGCCTCCACCAGGTCCATGTCCGGCGGCACCAGCAGATCGGCAGGGCGGCGGACGCCCAGACGGCTCACGAGGTCGCCGCTGCCCTTGGTGTCCACCTTCGGCTTGAGGATGAGCACCCGCATCCCCTGCTCCTCGTAGTTGTGGGCCACCTGCATCAGCGCGGTGCTCTTGCCGCTGTTCATTGCGCCGTAACGGAAATAAAGCTTTGCCATATCGAAAAAGTCTCCTCATGAAAGGACCCTCTCAGCCAAAGCCTGACGGAGAGGGCCTGTATTATCGATCGTATCTGCTCAGTCCTGATTGCGCAGCCGGTAGCCCAGGCTCATCAGGCTGTCGCCGAGGTGGACGTTCTCCACCACCACGTCGGGGTAGGGGACAGACAGATCGTAGTGGGAGAAGTTCCAGAAGCCCTGGATGCCCAGAGCCACCAGACGGCCGCTGATCTCCTCTGCGCCGCTGCGGGGCAGACAGAGCACAGCCACCTCGGGGTGGTGCTCGGCGCAGAAAGCTTCCAGCTCGTCGCTGTGTAAGATCTGGATGCCGTTGATCTCTTTGCCCACCTCGTCGGAGGCGTTGTCGAAGGCGGCGATGAGCTTGTAGCCGTTGGTGTCGGTGGTGATGAAGCGGCTCACAGCCTTGCCCAGACGGCCGCAGCCAATAAGGATGGTGGGCAGGAGGTCGCCGTTGCCAAAGAGCAGCTGCTCAAGGATGCTCAGCAGGTTCTCCACCGAGTAGCCGATGCCCTGACGGCCATTCACGTCGCCGATGCAGTTGAAGTCCTGCCGCACCTGAGAGGCAGTGGTACCCATCTGGGCGGCCAGCTCACGGGATGAGATGCTGGTGATGCCGTCGTTCTTCAGGGTGCGCAGGTAGCGATAGTATTTGGGCAGGCGCTTGATGACAGGCAGAGAAGCTTTGCCGGGAGTGTTCATAGGGGGGTCTCCTTTCTTTTTATCCGCAGCATTGCCGGGGAGAAGTGCGCAGCGGCAGGGTGCTCCGGCAAAAGATTTGTACTTTCTTGTACAATAATGATACATATTTGACAAACTTATCTCTAGTATAAAGTATACAGCGCGAAGACAGAATGTCAAACCATTTGGCACATTTTTTTGAGAAAGCAAAGAAATCTTTGCCGAAGTATAACCGGCAGGAATGACGGACAAGCTGAAATGAAGCAAAAAGGAGGATGCGCAGAATGTCACAGGAAGAGAAGAACGTCCCCGTGGAGCAGCAGCGGCTGGAAAAAGAGCAGATCGAGGATATGGGCAGCGTTTACCGCACCCGGGGAGCTCACGCCATCCACTGCCTGACTGTCATCGGGCAGGTGGAGGGCCATGTGGAAGCGCCCCAGGGACAGAAGACCACAAAATATGAGCATGTCATCCCCCAGCTGGTGGCCGTGCAGGAGGACCCCGCCATCGAGGGCCTGCTGGTCCTGCTCAACACGGTGGGCGGGGATGTGGAGGCGGGGCTTGCGCTGGCGGAGCTCATCGCCAGCATCTCCAAGCCCAGTGCGGCGGTGGTGCTGGGCGGGGGCCACTCCATCGGCATCCCGCTGGCCGTCAGCGCCCAGCGGAGCTTCATCGTGCCTACCGCCACCATGACGGTCCACCCCGTCCGCCATTCCGGCATGATATTGGGCGTGCCCCAGACCATGCGCTGGTTCGAGCAGATGCAGGAGCGCATCACCGGCTTCGTGGCGTCCCACAGCGGCATCTCGGAGAAGCGGTACACCGAGCTGATGATGCGCACGGGCGAGCTGGTCATGGACGTCGGTACCGTGCTGGATGGCCGAAAAGCCGTGCGGGAAAAGCTCATCGACGAGCTGGGCGGGCTGTCGGATGCGCTGGCATGGCTCTACCGAGAAATCGAGGGGAAATAAATTGCCATTTGACTTTTCCCGTGGTACAATGAAAGAATCGAGTAGTATCGAAATTCTTCCATCGTCACCGACAGAGCCGCCCTGAGCGCGCCCTGCTTCATGATATAAAATAAGGAACGGGTTTTAGGAAACATGGCAAAGAGAAAACGCAAGACCTCCGGGCGCAGCACAGCCTCGCGCCGCAAGAACCGGACACAGGACCGGATGCCCGCGGGGCTCATCACCCTGTTTGCGGGGCTGGTGCTCATGGCGCTGGCTTTCGTGCCGGGCAGCTCGGCCTGGCGCACGATGCACGATGTCCTGTTCGGCGTGTTCGGCTGCGGAAGTTTTGTGCTGGGTGCGGCACTGTGCTATCTGGCCATCCTCTACACCCGGGGCGAAGACCTTCTGCCCCATATCGCCAAGCTGGTGCTGGGGCTCATCTTCGCCAGCGGCACGGTCATCGTCTTTTCTGACATCCCCACCGACCAGACCGCCGCGCAGATGACCGCTGCCTGTTATCAGAATGGGATGAGCGCATGGCTCTCGGGTGGTGCGCTGGGCGCTGTGCTGGGCGGGACGCTCCTGCTGCTCTGCGGCAGACCCGCCGCCAATCTGGTCATGGCGGCGCTGGCGGCCTGCGCCAGCCTGTACATTTTTGATGTTACGCCCGCCGAGTGCTGGCAGTGGCTCTGCAATGTGGGCGGCAGCGTCCACGAAAAGGGCCTTGCCGTCCACGAGCAGAATGCCGCCCGCCGGGCCGAGCGTCTGGCAGAACGCGCCGCCGAGGAGGCCGAGGCGGAGGAATACGAGGCCTATGACGATGACCTGCCGGAAGACGAAGTGGGCGAGGACTGCTGCGGCGGCGAAGAGCCTGCTACGCCCGCCTTCCATATCCAGCCTCCCGGCTGGCTGGCTGGCGTCTTCCACTGGGGCCATCAGGTGATGCAGGGCGGCGAACAGGCAGAGCCTGCCCCTGTGCCCGCACCGGAAGCGCAGACCCCGCCTCAGCCCGAGCCTGCCCCCGTACAGGTGGAAAAGTCCCGGCCTCGTGCGCCCTTTGATATTGATTTAGGCCCTGACCATACCACCGTCACCGAGGGCGGCAGTGAGCCCATCGAGCCCATCATCCTCGGCCCCGGCGGCACCTTCGGCATGGATCCGCTCCGCCGTGCGCCCATCCGCGCCACCGTGACGCCCATCGTCCCGGACGCTGTGGATACCGCCGCTGAGGACTTCTTCACGGCCCAGCCCGAGCCGACGGTGACGCCCACCGTTACGCCCGCTGCCCCGGCAGAAGAGCCGGAACAGCAGCCCGCGCCTGAGCCGCCGCTCTCCTTCGGCATCCCGCTCTATGATTTGACCCCGACTCCGGAACCGGCCCCGCAGCCGGTCAGCGCCGAGAATGCGGTGGCGTTCCGCTCTGAGCCGGATGAGGACGGCTGGATCAGCATCACCAGCGACCCGGTGGAGGAAAAAGACCTCAACACGCTGGTGGCAGCCGCCATGGAAAAGCCTGCTGTCTCCGAGGAGCAGGCCGCGAACGCCCCCGCCGAAGAGGCGGAGACGGAGGAGAGCTTCCAGTATCAGTACCCGTCCATCGAGCTGTTCGAGCGCGCCCCGGAGGAAAGCGACTCCGGCGCAGAAGACGAGCTGAAAGCCAACGCCCAGAAGCTGGTGGACACGCTGGAAAGCTTCGGCGTCCGCACCCGTGTGCTGGATATTTCCCGCGGCCCGTCGGTCACCCGGTATGAAGTCCAGCCCATGGCGGGCGTCAAGATAAGCCGCATCACTTCGCTGGCGGACGACATCGCCCTGAACCTGGCGGTGGCCGATGTCCGCATGGAGGCTCCCATCCCCGGCAAGCCTGCCGTGGGCATCGAGGTGCCGAACCATAAGAAAACGCCGGTCTACATCCGCAGCGTCTTCGAGAGCCAGAGCTTTTTGCGGATGACCTCGCCGATGGGCATTGCGCTGGGCAAGGACATCGCCGGTGTGGCCCAGGTGGCCGACCTGTGCAAGATGCCCCATCTGCTCATCGCGGGCAGCACCGGCAGCGGTAAATCGGTCTGTGTCAACAGCATCATCATGAGCCTGCTGTTCCGCTCCAGCCCCGAGGACGTCAAGCTCCTGCTCATCGACCCCAAGGTCGTCGAGCTGGCTGAGGATAACGGCATCCCCCACCTGCTGATGCCCGTCGTCACCGAGCCCCGCAAGGCGGCCGGCGCACTGGGCGGCGCAGTGCAGGAGATGGAGCGCCGCTACCACCTCTTCGCGGAGAACAACGTCCGCGACATCAAGTCCTTCAATAAGCTGGCGGCAGCGGACCCGAACCTCGAGAAGATGCCCTATATCGCCATCATCATCGACGAGCTGGCCGATTTGATGATGGTGGTCGGCAAGGATGTCGAGGACTCCATCTGCCGCATCGCCCAGAAGGCCCGCGCCGCCGGTATGCACCTCATCGTGGCGACCCAGCGCCCCAGCGTGGACGTCATCACCGGCCTCATCAAGGCCAACATCCCCAGCCGCATCGCCTTCGCCGTGTCCAGTCAGGTGGACAGCCGCACCATCCTCGACGGTGCCGGTGCCGAAAAGCTGCTGGGCATGGGCGATATGCTCTTCATGCCCGTGGGCGCACCCAAGCCCACCCGTATCCAGGGTACCTTTGTGCGGGATGAGGAGATCAGCCGTGTGCTGGACTTCATCAAGAAGAGCGCCACCGTCCAGTACGACGAGGCCATGATAGAGGCCATGGAAAAACACGCCATCCAGGACGGCAAAAAGGGCAGCAGCTCTGCCGACTCCGACGAGGAGGGAGGCAGTGACCCGATGCTCAAGCAGGCCGTGGAGGTGGTCATCGACGCCGGTCAGGCGTCCACCAGCCTGCTGCAGCGCCGCTGCAAGCTGGGTTATGCCCGCGCCGCCCGCATCATGGACGAGATGGAAGAAAAGGGCATCATCGGCCCCTACGAGGGCGCAAAGCCCCGCGCTGTCCTCATCAGCCGCCAGCAGTGGCTGGAAATGCAGATGAATCAGCCGGATGAATAAAATTATTGATTTCGGAAGCAATAGAGCTCTGCTGTATAGGGCAGGCATCATGAAAGAAAAAGGATAACTATGGAACATTACACCGAATTTCTCCCCATCAGCCGGGCCGACATGGAGGCCCGGGGGTGGGACCAGCTGGACTTCGTGGTGGTGGGCGGCGACGCCTATGTGGACCACCCCAGCTTTGGCACCGCCATCATCAGCCGCCTGCTGGAAGCCGAGGGCTACAAGGTGGGCGTGCTGGCTCAGCCCCGCTACACCGACTGCGAGGACTTCAAGCGGTTCGGAAAGCCAAAGTACGGCTTCTTCATCGGCGGCGGCAATGTGGACAGCATGGTGAGTCACTATTCCGTCGCAAAGATCCCCCGCGCGGAGGATGAGTATTCCCCCGGCGGCAAGGGTGGCGCACGGCCCGACCGCAGCGCCACCGTCTACACCAGACTTGCCAAACAGGCATACCCTGACCTGCCCGTCATTCTGGGCGGTCTGGAAGCATCGCTCCGCCGCTTTGCCCACTACGACTACTGGCTGGACACCGTCCTGCCCAGCATCGCCGAGGACTCTGGCGCGGACATCATCAGCTTCGGCATGGGGGAACACCAGACCGTGGAGATCGCCCGCCGTCTGGCGGCAGGGGAGCCGGTGGAGAGCATCACCGATGTGGACGGCACCTGCTACCTGACCGACTTCGACCACCTGCCCGAGCGGTATGTGGAGTGCGCGGGCTTCAGGAAGGTCGCCTCCGATAAGGTGGCTTACGCGAAAGCCTGCCGCATCCAGATGGACAATCAGGACGTCGTCAGCGGCCAAATCATCGTCCAGAAGCAGAGCGAGAAGTACCTCGTGCAGAACATCCCCGCAAAGCCCCTCGTCCGCTGGGAGCTGGATAAGGTCTACGCCCTGCCTTACACCCGCCGCTACCACCCCATCTACGAGGCCATGGGCGGTGTGCCTGCCATCCGCGAGGTGCAGTTCTCCATCATCCAGAATCGCGGCTGCTTCGGCGGCTGTAACTTCTGCGCCATCCAACTGCATCAGGGCCGACGCGTCACCAGCCGCAGTGCCGACAGCATCGTGGCCGAAGCAGAGCGGATGACCCACGAGCCGGATTTCAAGGGCTACATCCACGACATCGGCGGCCCCACCGCCAACTTCCGTTTCCCATCCTGCCGCGAGCAGATGCTGCGGGGTATGTGCAACGGCGGCAAGCACTGCCTCGCCCCCACCACCTGTTCCCACATGATCGTGGACCACAGCGATTACCTGAAGATCCTCCGCCGCGTCCGGGAGCTGCCCGGCGTCAAGAAGGTGTTCATCCGCAGCGGCATCCGCTTCGATTACCTGATGGCCGACCCCGATGACACGTTCTTTAAGGAGCTGGTGGAGTACCACGTCTCCGGCCAGCTGAAAGTCGCGCCGGAGCACTGCGCCCCCAACACCCTCGCCTACATGGGCAAGCCCCCCATCGAGACCTTCAACAAGTTCAAGGATAAGTTCTACGAGCTGAGCAAGAAGGCAGGCAAAAAGCAGTACCTCGTACCCTACCTCATGTCCAGCCACCCGGGCAGCACCCTCAAGGATGCCGTCTATCTGGCCGAATACCTCTACAAGAACCATATGCGCCCCGAGCAGGTGCAGGATTTTTATCCCACGCCCGGCACCGTGAGCACCTGTATGTTCTACACCGGCCTCGACCCCTACACTTTGAAGCCGGTGTTTGTGGAAAAGACCGCTGAGGGCAAGGCGCTTCAGCGCGCCCTGCTCCAGTATTATGAGCCCCGCAACGCCGAAAAGGTCATCAAGGCGCTGAAAATGACCCACCGCGAAGACCTCATCCCCCTGCTGGTTCCCGCTGAGGGCCGCATTGCGGTCCAGCGTTCGGCCCGCAGAGCCGAGGCTGCCGATGTGACCATCCACGGCGACGGCACCTACACCGTCCGGCCCAGAGGCAAGGGCGGCAAGCCGCAGAGCCGCTCCGCCGCCCCGGCGGGCCGCAGCCCGGCAGGCCGTCAGCCCAGCCCCGGCGCACGTTTTGCGCCCCATTCGGCTCCTGCACATAAACCGAAAAGCAATCAACAGAAAGAGAATACATCGTGGAAAACTTCAAAAAAGAAAAAGTGACCGCTCAAACGCTCATGAGCCGCCTCGCCGCGCTGGTACTGGCCGCAGCCCTTGCGCTGGGCCTCGTGGGCTGTGACACCTCTTCCATCGTCCCGGGAGGCAGCGGCGACGTCATGCCGAACCCGGCAGCTTCTCAGACTGGAACGACGCCTTCCGACGGGCAGGACGCCGCCTTCCAGATGCACTTCATCGACGTGGGGCAGGCGCTGAGCGTGCTGGTGGAGTGCGACGGACAGTTCATGCTCTACGACGGCGGCAATGTGGACGACGGCAGTCTGGTGGTCTCCTACTTGCAGAGCCAGGGGGTCGAGCAGCTGGAGTATGTCTTCTGCTCCCATGCTCACGAAGATCATGTGGGCGGTCTGGCCGCTGCGCTGGCCTATTTCCCGGCCTGCCACGTCTACAGCCCCGTGACAGAAGCCTCCACCAAGTGCTTCAAGGATTTCGTCAAGTACACCCAGCAGCAGAACTTACAGGTCGAAGTCCCTGCCGCAGGCACCCAGTGGGCGCTGGGCAGCGCCACTGTGACCATGCTTGGCCCTGTGGCGCAGTACGATGACACCAACGATACCTCCATCGTCCTGCGCATCGACTACGGTGCGACGAGCTTCCTGCTCACCGGTGATATGGAGGCCGACGCCGAGCGCGACCTTGTGAACAGCGGCGCGAACCTCAAGGTGGATGTTTTACAGGTGGGCCACCACGGCTCCAGCACCTCCACCAGCTACGTCTTCCTGAACGCTGTCCTGCCCGAGATGGGCATCATCTCCTGCGGCGTCAACAACAAGTACGGCCACCCCCACGAGGAGACCCTGAGCATCCTGCGGGACGCCGGTGTGAACGTCTACCGCACCGACCTGCTGGGGACGATCACCGTTTCCAGTGACGGCCAGAACTACACGGTGGCAACGGAACACTTCGCCACCGACGCTGAGCTGAACCCCACCGACCCGGCAGCGTCCAGCACGGCCCAGCAGGCGTACATCGGCAACGTGAACAGCAAAAAGTTCCATCTGCCCAGCTGTGCCAACCTCCCGGCAGAGAAGAACCAGATTTTGTTCTCGAGCTATGATGAAGCTGTGGCCGCAGGATACAGCCCCTGCTCGAGCTGCATCAAATAACAAATAGACAAAAGGGAAGCCCCACCGTCAGATGGGGCTTCCCTTTTGTCATACTATCAGTGTCCGCGTCCGGCTCCGCCGCCGTGGCTGCTGCCGCCGCCCATGCCGCCGAAGCCGCCGCCGCTGCGGCCAGCTCCGCCGCCGTGGCTGCTGCCGCCCATACCGCCGAAACCGCCTCCACGGGGAGGCCGA
>OINS01000214.1_pt1 | contig 11987 bp, 9 predicted proteins | sample 1585391 | NCBI WGS metagenome assembly OINS01 (sample SAMN02674698, study PRJEB24791) | human gut metagenome, SKBSTL036 | isolation source: stool | host: Homo sapiens | place: USA
CTGTGACTGGAGTTCAGACGTGTGCTCTTCCGATCTGACATTGTAGCAACACAGGCTAACGCAGCGAATAATGCTGTCATAATTATTTTTTTCAGATTGGAATTCATAACCAAAACCTTCTTTCCTTTCGTAATTGCCATTACTGTACAATAGTAGTGGCATGAGATAAAGAGCCAGTTATGAGAAAATATACCATACCAGTTGTAAAAATACTAGAAAAGAAAGGAAGTACGTGTATGAAATTTCGGGTAATCTTTTGATAAAGAAAAAGAAATCCTGTACTTTTATATAAAATCGTGCTATACTGCTACAGTTGAAATTTAATGTGATAATGCGGTAATGCGATACAAAATCAAAAATATGATTTATAAATAGGAAAGGACTAGAAGTAATGTTGGCAACAATCGAATCAATCAACAATGTGGTAAATAACTTCATCTGGGGAGTACCGGCCATGATCTGCATCGTAGGAGTAGGGCTTTTATTAAGCATCAGAACCGGATTTCTTCAGATCCGTAAATTCCCATATGCGATGAAAGTAACAATCGGCCGGATGTTGAAAAAAAGAGAAGCTTCAGACGGAGCACTGACACCATTCCAGGCAGTATGTACGGCACTGGCTGCGACCGTCGGAACCGGTAATATTGCAGGCGTGGCAGGAGCAATCGCGATCGGAGGCCCGGGTGCAGTTTTCTGGATGTGGATATCAGCACTTCTTGGAATGTGTACAAAGTTTTCAGAAGTAACGCTTGCGGTACATTTCCGGGAGAAAAACGCGGAAGGCGATCTGGTCGGAGGACCTATGTACTACATAAAAAATGGACTGAAGAAGCAATGGCACTGGCTGGCCTATCTGTTCGCGGCATTTGGTGTACTGACGGTATTCGGAACGGGGAATGCAACACAGGTCAATACCATCACGACAGCAATTGATTCAGCTCTGTATAATTATGGTGTGATCAGTGAACAGAATGTGAGTACTCTGAATCTGGTGATCGGAATTATTCTGGCAGTATTGATCGGGCTGATCCTTCTTGGAGGAATCAAACGAATCGGGCAGGTAGCGGAAAAGCTGGTTCCGTTTATGGCGGTCATTTATATTATTCTTGCAATCGGAGTTGTGATCTTGAATTACAGAAATATCCCGACAGTATTCGCTTCTATTTTTAAAGGTGCCTTTTCACCCGCATCTGTGACCGGCGGTGCAGTAGGATCTTTCTTCATGAGTATGAAAAAAGGTGTATCCAGGGGAATCTTTTCAAATGAAGCAGGACTTGGTACCGGTTCGATTGCTCATGCATGTGCGGATACAAGAAAGCCTGTAAAGCAGGGATTCTTTGGAATATTCGAAGTCTTTGTAGATACAATTGTGATCTGTACACTGACGGCACTTGTCATTCTGTGTAGCGGCGTACCGGTTGGATATGGAGATGCGGCCGGTGCAGAACTTACGATTCTTGGATTTACTTCCACTTACGGAAGCTGGGTATCGATATTTACGGCCATTGCAATGTGCTGCTTTGCATTTTCTACGATCATTGGATGGGGACTTTATGGAACACGTTGTGTGGAGTTCCTGCTTGGTACCCGCGCAAACAGACCATTTATGATATTGTATGCACTGGTAGCGATTGTCGGCGCAACTATGGAACTGGGACTGATGTGGAATATTGCAGAGACATTTAATGGTCTGATGGTTATCCCGAACCTGATAGCAGTCTTCCTGCTGTCAGGAGTTGTGGTCAGACTTGTGAAAGAATACTTTGACAGAGAGGGCAAAAATGTATAAAAGATGCCGCTTAGTCACCGGAAGGTGACTGGGCGGCATTCTTTTTATACTGACTGGGTGACATGCCCATGTAACGCTTGAAAATCTGGCCATAATATGCCGGTGAGGAAAATCCTACAAGTCCGGCAATCGTAGTAATATTCTCCCCGTCCATAAGAAGTGGAATACTGTTCTGAATCCGTGTAGACAGCAGGTAATCGAAGATGGTCATCCGCATATATTTTTTGAAAAAGCGGCAGCATTCGCTTTTGCACAGTCCGGCGTGGGCGGCGATATCTTCGAGACTGAGTTCTTCGGAAGCATGCTCCTGAAGATAAGAAAGAATGTCTTTCAAACGCTGTAAATGCTTCTGTGGATGCGGAGTATCCTGGGCAATCTGGACATAATGCAGATAAAGCCGGTGCCAGATCTCACAGAGCAGGAGATGAATACGGAATTCATAGTCAGGAAGTTCCGGCTGTTCCGCTATGCCTTCATATCCGGGAATGAAGGCATCGGAAGAAGATTGAACCTGGCAGGTTAATGTATATATTTCTTTTATGTATTCGATAATTTCATTTTGCCATGGAATTTCCGGTTTTAATACAAGTGAAGACCAGAATTCGTTGGAAGTGATAAAATCGACATATTTGGTCTGCAGGATACTGTTCTCGTAGCCATAGATGAATTTGGGATGAAATGTGACAGAGATATAATTACAGTCCTGGTCATCAATCATATATCCGGCATGTAAAGCATTACTGTTGCAGAATATCCCTTCGCCTTCTGAGATAATATAACGCTGGTCATTGACGACATATTCCATCTGTCCGGATACGAACCATGTAAGTTCGATCTCCGGATGCCAGTGCCACATGAAGGAATGCTGTTCATAAGACTGTATTGCCTCTGGGGATACCTGAACGGGGAAAGTGTAACTTCCGTGTTCTTTTACTTCTTTTTTGTTTTTTTCTGTAAGAATCTGAATACCTTTCATATCATCCTCCGTATATAAAAGTCAAAAACAAATAAAATCTCAATATTCTTATAAAATATGCCAATATTCTTATTGTGAGAATTTGCATATCTCATTATGATTATATTATAGCAATAACAGAAGACAGTCAACTACAAAAAAGTATGTAAGTGGATGTTAAAGAAGGCCTGAAACTTAAGGTATGAAAGAAAAAATGATAAAAATGTATTAAAAATGGAGGTAATGGAATGCAGAAAGAGCAATTGATCGCAAAATTTCAGGAATTATACGGAGAAGGCGGGGAAATCCGTACTTATTTTGCACCGGGACGAGTAAACCTGATCGGAGAACATACAGATTATAACGGAGGTCATGTATTCCCATGTGCACTGACAATGGGAACATGGGCAGTGGTAAGGAACAGAGAAGACAGAAAATTAGGTTTCTTCTCTTTGAACTTTGAAAAGCTTGGAATCATTGAGACAAGTCTCGATGAATTGATTCCGAGTAAAAATGCCGGATGGACGAATTATCCGAAGGGAGTAATGTGGGCATTCGAAAAGAGAGGGTATGAACTGACACATGGAATGGATATCCTGATCTATGGAAATATTCCGAATGGTTCTGGACTTTCTTCTTCCGCATCACTGGAAGTGCTGACAGGACTGATGTTAAAAGATACATTTGGATTTGAAGATCTCTCCATGATCGATCTTGCATTGATCGGACAGTATTCGGAGAATAATTTCAATGGATGCAACTGTGGAATTATGGATCAGTTCGCAAGTGCGATGGGTAAGAAAGATCATGCAATTTTCCTGGATACCAATACATTAAAATACGAATATGCACCGGTCGTTCTTGAAAATGCGAAGATCGTGATCATCAACAGTAAGGTAAAGCACAGTCTGGTTGATTCTGCTTACAATGACAGAAGAAATGAATGTGAGACTGCATTAAAGGAACTTCAGAAGGTTACAGATATAAAGACACTTGGAGATCTTACAGAGGACGGATTCGAACAGTACAAGGATGCGATCAAAGATCCGGTCAGACAGAAGCGTGCGAAACATGCGGTATATGAGAATCAGAGAACTATTCGTGCAGTAGAAGCACTCCGTAACAACGATGTGAAATTATTCGGACAGCTTATGAATGCATCTCATGAGTCACTTCGTTATGATTATGAAGTGTCCTGCGAAGAGATAGATATTCTGGTAGATCTGGCGCAGGCAATGCCGGGGGTTATCGGTTCACGTATCACCGGAGGCGGATTCGGTGGATGTACGGTCAGCATCGTTGAAGAAGGAACGGTAGATAAGTTTATCGAGGAGATTGGAAAGACATATAAAGAAAAAGTCGGACATGAAGCAGAATTCTATGTAGTAGATATCGGTGACGGAGCAAAGATTGTATAAATTCACAGAATAGAAAAAAGAACGGAAGGATCAGAATATGTTGTATGAAAATATTAAGAAACTGGTAGAATATGGTATTCAGACCGGACTGACACCGGAATGTGAGAGAATTTACACAACAAATTTATTGTTAGAATTATTCCAGGAAGATTCATATGAAGATGTAGAAATCGACAGCAGTTCCATCGAGCTGGAAGCAGTTCTGGAAGGATTACTGGATGAGGCGGTAAAAAGAGGAATCATTGAAGACAGTATCGGATTCCGTGATCTTTTCGATACGAAGATCATGAATTGTCTGGTACCAAGACCGGCTCAGGTACAGAAGACATTTGCGGAAAAATATGAAGAATCTCCGGAAGCTGCGACAGAATATTTCTACAAATTAAGTCAGGACAGCAATTATATCCGCAGATACCGTGTGAAAAAGGACATGAAGTGGAAAGTAGATTCCCCATATGGTAAGATTGACATCACAATTAATCTGTCCAAGCCGGAGAAGGATCCAAAGGCGATCGCTGCAGCAAGAAATGCAAAGAATACCGCATATCCGAAATGTCTGCTTTGTATGGAAAATGAAGGATATGCAGGACGTCTTGACCATCCGGCAAGAGAAAACCACAGGATTATACCAATCGAGATTGCAGGTGGAAAATGGGGATTCCAGTATTCACCATATGTGTACTATAACGAGCATTGCATCGTATTTAACGGACAGCATATCCCGATGAAGATTGATAAGAAAGCATTTGAGAAATTATTTGATTTCGTAAAATTATTTCCACATTATTTCCTGGGATCTAATGCAGATCTCCCAATCGTTGGCGGTTCTATCTTAAGTCACGATCATTTCCAGGGGGGACACTATACATTTGCAATGGCAAAAGCGCCGATCGAGATTAAAATTACAATCCCGGGATATGAAGATGTTGAGGCTGGAATCGTAAAATGGCCGTTATCTGTCATCCGAATCCGTCACAAAGATGAGAAACGCCTGATAGATCTGGCAGATCATATCCTCAGATGCTGGCGAAACTATACAGATGAAGATGCATTCATCTATGCGAATACAGATGGAGAGCCACACAATACCATTACCCCGATTGCAAGAAAACGTGATGGATTGTTTGAACTGGATCTGACTCTTCGGAATAATATCACAACCGAAGAACATCCACTTGGCGTTTATCATCCACATGCAGAGTATCATCATATTAAAAAGGAAAATATCGGACTGATCGAAGTTATGGGACTTGCGGTGCTTCCATCCAGATTAAAAGAAGAGCTGGAGATTCTTGCGGATTATCTGGTTCAGAAAAAAGATATCAGAAGTAATGAAAAGATTGCAAAGCATGCGGACTGGGCAGATACATTTTGTAAAAAATATGATGGGATTACAGAAGAAAATGTAATGGATATATTGAAAAAAGAAGTCGGTGAAGTATTTGTACATGTACTTGAGGATGCCGGAGTGTATAAATGTACAGAAGAGGGAAGAGAAGCATTTTTAAGATTTGTAAAAACATTATAAGATGTTAGAAAAACGTCAAAAATCAGAAGGGATGAAAAGCCCGGAAGATTTTTGGCGTTTTGTCATGTTTGAGTTGTTATGATGAAAATATAACAAAATTTTACGTAAATATAAAGTGCTGATTGTGAATAGAGATAGTAGATGCTATAATGTAAATATAATTTTTCGGGAAAAAGTATATTAAAAGAGAAATTTCAGGAGGAAACTTATATGAGATATGAAATCAAAGGAGACACATTACCGGTAGTTATCTGCTATCTGGAGGGCGGAGAGAAGATGATCACAGAAGGAGGCGGAATGTCTTGGATGTCACCGAATATGAAGATGGAGACGACTACGAATGGAGGAATCGGCAAGGCATTTGGAAGAATGTTTTCCGGTGAGCATATATTCCAGAATATTTATACCGCACAAGGTGGCAAAGGGATGATTGCATTTGCATCGTGCTTTCCTGGATCCATCAAAGCATTTGAAATCGGACCGGGGCGCGAGATGGTATTCCAGAAAAGCGCATTCCTTGCAAGCGAAGCAGGGGTAGAATTGTCTGTGTTCTTTAATAAGAAGTTCAGCTCTGGATTATTTGGCGGAGAGGGATTTATCATGCAGAAGGTATCCGGTCAGGGAACTGTATTTGCTGAGTTTGACGGACATGTAGTGGAGTATGAATTGAACGCCGGACAGGAAATTGTCGTAGATACTGGACATCTGGCTGCAATGGATGCTTCATGCCAGATAGAGATAAAGAGTGTTCCTGGAGTAAAAAATATGCTGTTTGGAGGAGAGGGAATCTTTAATACCGTGGTTCATGGACCAGGAAGGGTATGGCTTCAGACAATGCCGATTTCAAATGTAGCAGGAGCACTCGGACCATATATTACAACATCCGGTAAATAATGCCTGGAAGGACAGGAAGTATGAGAACAAGAAGTATTCATAAAGCAGCACTGACGGATGCGGTTACACCACTGGAAGAGTCTGGAAAGAAACTGGCATATAAAGCGGCAGTCGAGGGAATCGTTCTTTTAGAAAATGACGGAAGTCTGCCATTGAAGGCAGGAAAGATAGCTTTGTACGGCGCTGGTGCGAAGAAGACGATTAAGGGTGGAACAGGATCAGGAGAAGTAAATGAGCGCCATGCAGTCTCTGTTTTTGAAGGACTGGAACAATCAGGATTTACAGTTACTACTATGCGGTGGATCGAAGATTATGACCAGACATTCGAAGAGGGTGAACAGGAATATGCAGAAGAATTCAGGAAAAAACTAAGTCCAAAGAACCTGTCAGATTTTATGAACCTGATGAGCAGTCCATATAGATATCCTTATGGCCGTGCCATACAGGAGAAGGATATAGAAGAGTCGGATACAGACAGTTGTATTTATGTGGTATCCAGACAGGCTGGTGAAGGGGCAGACAGAAAACTGGATGAAAATGAATATGGGCTATCAGAGATAGAGCGGATCAATATTGCATTCTGCGCAGAAAGATATAAGAAACTGATCGTAGTGATCAATGTAGGTGGAGTATTTGATCTGAATTTCTTAAATGAAATATCCGGAATTAATGCAGTTATTTTTATGGGAGAGCTAGGTACAATGGGAGGTCTGGCACTAGCAGATGTTATTTCAGGAAAACAGACGCCATCAGGGAAACTTACAGATACCTGGGCAAAACATTACCGGGATCTTCCGTTTGCAGATGAGTACAGTTACCTGAATGGTAATCTGGATGAGGAATATTATAGAGAAGGTATCTATGTAGGATACCGCTATTTTGATACATTTCATGTGGCACCAAGATATCCGTTTGGCTATGGAATGTCGTATACTAATTTTGCAATACGGTTTGAACAGATGCAGATGGAAGGCACGAAGATTCATGTGTATACAGAAGTGGAAAATACCGGAAGAATTTATGATGGTAAAGAAGTTGTGCAGATCTATGTAAGCTGTCCGAACGGGGAGCTTAAAAAGGAAGCACAGCGGCTGACTGCATTTCATAAGACGAAGTTATTAAAGCCGGGAGAAAAGGAAAAACTTATACTTAGTTTTGATCTCCGGGATATGACCAGCTACAGGGAAAAAGATGCAGCAACGGTCCTTGAAAAAGGAGAATATGTAATTCGTCTCGGTAATTCCAGCAGGAATACCAGAGTATGCGGAATCTTGAGATTATCCAGTGAAATCATAACAGAAAAACACTCGCATATCTGCAAAATCCCAATGCATGTGACAGAACTGGAACAAAAGGAAGAAGATATCCTTCATGCAACCTGTGACTGCAGACAAAACTGGGGAAGAGGATGCGAGATTATTATTGAAAATATGGAAAAAATTCGAAGCATTCCGGTAGAAGAGGATAAGATAACAGAAGTTGTGCATGAATATGGTCCGGTTAAAATATATTCCTCAGAAGAGACAGATGCCGTGATGGAGCGTTTAACACTCAGAGACATGGCAGAACTGTCTGTGGGCGGAGGTATGACTGGATCAAGATTCTTTGAAGCGCCAGGTGCAGCCGGGGTTACGTGCACAACACTGGAACAAAAAGGAATTCCAAATGTAGTAATGGCAGATGGACCGGCAGGGCTTCGTCTGAACAAGGTTTCATCTGTGTCATTCACCGGAAAGGTAAAAGGGATAGAGCCGAATATTTCATGTATGAAATATCTTCCGGAGCCGGTTAAAAAAATCATGCTTGGAAATCCGGATAGCCCGAATCTGCTCTATCAGTTTACTACGGCATTTCCAAGCGGGATTTCACTGGCATCGAGCTGGAATCTGGAACTGGCGGAAGAAGTGGGAAATGCAGTTGGAAAAGAGATGGAATGTTATGGTGTAACCTATTGGCTGGCACCAGGACTTAATATTCACAGAAATCCACTTTGTGGACGCAATTTTGAATACTATTCGGAGGATCCACTGGTTTCAGGAAAATTTGCAGCTGCCATTACAAAAGGTGTGCAGAAGAATCGTGGGTGTTATGTGACGTTGAAGCATTTCTGCTGCAATAATCAGGAGGATAATCGCAATAAGACCAATGTGAATGTCAATGAACGAGCGCTTAGAGAAATCTATCTGAAGGGTTTCGAGATTGCGGTAAAGGAAGCGGGTCCGGGAGCCATTATGAGCAGTTATAACAAAGTAAATGGTAAATATGTCAATAACAGTTACCGACTTCTGACACAGGTGCTTCGAAATGAATGGGGATTTGATGGTTTTGTAATGACGGACTGGTTTGCAACCGGGCGTAAATATGGAAATTCGGCACATGCGATTGCATCCGGGAATGATCTGATTATGCCGGGAAGTGCAGGTGCGGTGGATGAGATTGTGAAAGCGGTGTCCAAGGGAGTGATACTGGAAGAGGATGTAAAAAGAAGTGCAGCGAATGTATTGCGTGGAGTGTTATCCAGCAGGATATATCAGGGATTTACAAGAATGTATATGAAAAAGTAAAAAGGTGAGAAGTAAGCGTGAGACTAGATAAGAAAAAAATGATTGCTGCCACAATTGTGGCATGCACAACACTTTTCATAGCAATAGGAATACATGAAAAAAAAGATACACGAAAACAATTAAAATTTGGAGCTACTTATATGACAATGAATAATCCATATTTTGTTAATATGGATGAAAATATTGAAGAGTCAGTGCAGGCAAAGGGGGATATCTTAATTACAAGAGATCCCCTGCAGGATCAGAAAAAACAAAATGAACAGATAAAAGATATGATAAATGAAGGGATTGATGTACTTTTTCTGCAACCTGTAGATCGAAATAAAGTTCGGCCTGCACTTGAACTATGTAAAAAAAAGCATATACCTGTATTTGTTATTGATTCTGAAGTGTCGGATACAGAAGCGGTTGTATCCACGATTGTTTCGGATAACTATGATGCGGGGGTTCAATGTGCAAAAGATATGATGAAGAAAAAAACAAGTGCAAATATAATAATTGTAAATCAGAAAGCATTGAATTCAATTAATGAGAGAGTGAAAGGTTTTAGGGATACTATTAAAGGGCATCCACAATATAAGATAGTAGAAGAAAAAGAGAGTGCCGCAGAGTTTGAAATTGCAATGAAAGTTATGGAGAAAATTATTTATGAAAAGAAAAATTATGATGTTGTAATGGGTGGAAATGATCCAATTGCTTTAGGGTGCATAGCAGCGATGCAAATGACTGATAAGACGGATCAGGTTATGGTTTATGGTGTGGATGGTTCGCCAGATGGAAAAGCAATGATAAAGGCAGGATTTTTAGAAGGAACAGCAGCACAATCACCAATTAAAATAGGTGAAAAGGCAGTTCAGACAGCATACAGCTATTTGGCAGGGGAAACTGTAAAAAAACATGTTACAATACCTGTCGAATTAATTACAGCAGATAACTTAAAGTTTTATGACATGACAGGATGGCAATAATGAAAAAAAATTATAGTTTAATTTTGAGAAAGATAATATTTGCTTTTAATAGTATATCAGTGATTGGAATTGCAATATTTATTTTGTATACAACAAGAAAAATATGTGATGCATATGTTGCAAGTGATTTCTTAGAAAAAGTCAATGCGATTCCGGCAAACCCTTCTGCATTAGTAGGAGAAATTTTGGTATTAGTAGCTATAATGGGAATTTCTTTTATATGCAGAGAAAAATTTGTTAGGGAAAATACAGGAGTATATTATTTGACTTTACTTATAGATTTTTGTGCAAGTTTTTTTATTGTTTATAGATTAGATTTTAATTATAATGGGATACTTTTGTGGGTTTTTACGAATCTCATTGCACATATTAAAGACATGGGAGGAAAATATGCATTAGCAGTGATATCATTACTAAGCTATATAGGAACCAATCACGGTATTATCTCGGTAAGTACGAAAATATTTTCTGTTAGTGATTATATAAATGTATATGATATTGGAGTCCAAAAAGTATTATATTGGCTATATAATTTGCTTACATCATTAAATATTATTTTATTTTTTGTTTTTTGTGTATTCATTATTATCGAACAGAGTGGAACGATAGATGAGGTAAAAAATTATATTTTAAATTATCGCAAACAAATGAAGAGCTACAACAGGCAAATGAAAAATTACAGGAATATGCTGTAATGAAAGAAAAAATGGGAGAAACAAAGGAGCGCAACCGGTTGGCTAGAGAAATTCATGATACATTAGGGCATACGCTAACGGGTATATCAGCGGGGGTAGATGCTTGTATAGCGATGATCGATAGTTCTCCTGAGGTAACGAAAGGACAATTGGAGCTTATTTCAAAAGTTACAAGGGATGGAATAAAAGAAGTAAGAAGGTCAGTAAGTGAATTAAGACCCGATTCTCTGGAACGTTTAAACTTGGAACCGGCAATTCGTAAGATGGTAAATGAAACAAATTCAATAACAAATACAAAAATACATTTTGAATGTGATGTCGAAAAATTGAAATTTGATGAAGATGAAGAAAATGCGATATATCGTGTTGTTCAGGAAAGTATGACGAATTCTGTACGACATAGTCATGCAAAAAATGTTTATATTACTATAAAAAAGAAATATTCCGATATTTATATTTCAATCAAAGATGATGGAATTGGATGTACTGATATGAAGAAAGGATTTGGTACAAGACATATTGTTGAGCGGATAAAGTTATTAAATGGGACAGTAGAGTTTGATGGAAGTGATGGATTTACAACAAATGTTGTAATTCCTATAAGATGGGGTGAAGAATATGATTAAAGTACTGATTGCAGATGATCAGGAATTGATTAGGCAAAGTTTGTCAATTGTATTAAATACAAAGGAAGGAATAGAAGTAACAGATACGGTTGCAAATGGACAAGAAGTAATTGCAAGTGTACGAAAAAATAGACCGGATGTTATTTTAATGGATATTCGAATGCCTAAAATGGATGGCGTACAGTGTACGAAAATAATAAAAGATAATTATTCAGAAATAAAAATTATTATACTCACAACTTTCGATGATGATGAGTATGTATATAATGCATTAAAATGGGGAGCAAGTGGATATCTTTTAAAAGGAGTATCGATGGACGGATTGACTAATGCAATACGTACTGTATATAGTGGACAGGCAATGATAAATCCAGATATTGCTACAAAAGTTGTAAGATTGTTTTCACAGATGGCAAAGGCTGATTATGTAGTTGATGTAGATCAGAAGAGAACAGAAAATCTGACTAAAACAGAATGGAAAATTATTAATGAAGTTGGACGGGGAAGTTCGAATAAAGAAATAGCGGAAAATTTGAATCTTTCAGAAGGT
>OINS01000244.1_pt1 | contig 11000 bp, 10 predicted proteins | sample 1585391 | NCBI WGS metagenome assembly OINS01 (sample SAMN02674698, study PRJEB24791) | human gut metagenome, SKBSTL036 | isolation source: stool | host: Homo sapiens | place: USA
TTTTGCTCTCCTTCAGGTTCTCGCAGGCGCGGACCTCGGCCACGCGCAGCTCCACCTTGCAGAAATCGTCATAGGAGATCTCTGCCTCGTGGGTGAAGTCCACATTGCTCTCCTCAGCGGGAGCAGCGGCCTTCTTCTCAGCCTCTTCCTTGGCCTTCTTAGCGGCCTCGGCAGCGGCCTTGCGCTTCTCGTCCTCTTCCTTCAGGTGGGCGATCTCCTTTGCCACGTCGATGCGGGGGAACAGCGCCTCGCCCTTGTGGACGGTGTAGCTCTCCTGAACGCCGTAAGCGGCCTTCTCCACGTCGATAGCGGAAGCGTCCAGACCCAGCTGCTCCATCATCTTGGGAGCGGTGGAGGGCAGGTAAGCGTTCAGCAGGATGCCGGCCACGCGCAGAGCCTCGCACAGGTGGTACAGCACGCTCTCAAGACGCTCCTTGTTGGCCTCATCCTTGGCCAGAGCCCAGGGGGCGGTCTCGTCGATATACTTGTTGGCGCGCTGGATGACGGCGAAGATCTCCATCAGAGCCTGCGGGATGGTCAGGTTGTCCATGTCTGCCGTGACCTTGCCCAGCAGTTCGCTGGTCATGGTCTCCAGCTCGGTGTCGATGGCCTCGGTGCCGGCAACTTTGTGGACAGTGCCGCCGAAGTACTTCTCACACATGGCGACGGTGCGGCTCAGCAGGTTGCCAAGGTCGTTTGCAAGGTCGCTGTTGATGCGGTTGATGAGGGCTTCGTTGGTGAACGTGCCGTCGTTGCCGAAGGGGATCTCACGCAGCAGGAAGTAGCGGATGGCGTCCACGCCGTAGCGGTCGCAGAGGATGACGGGGTCAACGACATTGCCCACGGACTTGGACATCTTGCCGCCGTTCATCAGCAGCCAGCCGTGGCCGAACACCCGCTTGGGCAGCGGCAGATCCAGAGCCATCAGCATGGCGGGCCACAGGATGGTGTGGAAGCGGAGGATCTCCTTGCCCACCATGTGCAGGTCAGCAGGCCAGAACTTGCTGTACTCGTCGTACTTCTCGTTGCCGTAGCCCAGAGCGGAGATATAGTTGCTCAGAGCATCGACCCAGACGTACATGGTGTGCTTGGGGTCGAAAGGCACGGGAATGCCCCACTTGACGGAGGTGCGGGAGACACAGGTGTCCTGCAGGCCCTGCTTGATGAAGGCGATCATCTCGTTCTTGCGGCTCTCGGGCTGGATGAACTGGGGGTTCTCCTCGTAGAGCTTGAGCAGACGGTCGGCGTACTTGCCGGTCTTGAAGAAGTAGGCTTCCTCGTGGGCATCGTAGACCTCGCGGCCGCACTCGGGGCATTTGCCGTCCACCAGCTGGCTGTCGGTCCAGAAGCTCTCGCAGGGCTTGCAGTAGTGGCCGGTGTACTCGCCCTTGTAGATGTCGCCCTGCTCGTAGAGCTTGGTGAAGATCTTCTGGCAGGACTCCATGTGGTAGTCGTCGGTGGTGCGGATGAAGCGGTCGTAGCTGATGTCCATCAGCTTCCACAGATCTTTGACGGTGGCGACGATCTTATCCACGTACTCCTTGGGGGTCACGCCTGCGTCGGCGGCCTTGTCCTGGATCTTCTGGCCGTGCTCGTCGGTGCCGGTCAGGAACATGACGTCGTAGCCCTGCATCCGCTTGAAGCGTGCCAGTGCGTCGCAGGCCACGGTGGTGTAGCTGTGGCCGATGTGCAGCTTGTCGCTGGGATAATAAATAGGTGTGGTGATGTAGAATGTCTTGTGCTCGCTCATGAAAACGATTCTTCCTTTCTTTTGGCGCTAACAGCGAAAAACGCCCCCGCCCTGCCGGCTGTGCCGGACAAGGACGAGAGCGTGTAACTTCCGTGGTACCACCTTGTTTCGCCGCACCCTTGCAGATGCGGCCTTGCGCCGGAACTTCCGGCGAGCGCAGTAACGGGCGCACCCGTCGCAGGCTGACATAACGCTTCGCCCGCGCGGCTCAGAGACCATGTTCCGCTCCGCGCGGCCTGCCCGGTTCCATCCTTCGGGCTTTCTGTCAGGCGCAGACGAGGCGTACTCTTCTCTTCACAGCCAATTTACATTATTATATCTAATATACGCAAAATCGGTGGGTTTGTCAATATTAAACCTCGTAATCCAGGCAGACGCGGCTCTTATAGTAGGGCCGCACCTTGCTGTCGGCGACGGCCACATGAGCCGGGTGCTTGGAGTAGCCCTTGAGTGCCTCGGCAGACTCAAAGGTGGTGTCCAGCATCAAATCGGCGTTGGAAGAGGGCAGGCCGTTGATGTTGACGTGGACCTCCACGAGGCCGGGGATCTGACCGGCCAGACCCTCGAGGCCCGCTTTGATGCCGGCCTTGATGTCTGCCTTTTCGGCGTCGGAATATTCGTCCTTGAGCTGCCAGAGAATGATGTGCTTTACCATAATAAAATCCTCCTGTTGTTGACCGAAATACTTGCTGCCCTTATTGTAACATCTGCACAAAAACTGTGCAAGAGCTTTTATTTGCCTACGCAGCGGCGGGATGATATAATAAAAGGTAGGAACGGAGAGGTTGTGCGAAGGAGAACCTGCTCCGAAAGGCAAGAGATTTTTAGTGGACTGTGGGCCGCGCCGACCAGCGCCCCGCAAGACTGTGAGGAACATCGAATGAAAAAACATTTAGCCCATCTTGCTGCTGCTCTGGCAGTGACACTGCTTTTCGGCGCTGCGGCCGGCCCTCTGAGTGCGGCTGCGGCGGCCCCCACGGCGGCGGTATTGGACGAAGAAAATACCGCGGCGGCAGAGAGCCGCCTGAATCAGAGCTGGCTGGACATGGAGATCGAGTACAATGACCGGAACCCGGTCTATCAGCTCTATCTGTCCAGCGCCGCCCCCGACGACTGGGTGTACCAGTGGTACAGCACCAACCCCGCTGTGGCGACGGTGGACCGCAACGGCCTCGTAACGGCCCAGAAGCCCGGCAAGGCCACCATCGTGGCCAACACCTACACCACCACCCTGCGGTGTGACGTAACGGTGGTGTCCAACGTGGGCCGGGTGACCCTGAACAAGGAGCGGCTGTATCTGGAGAACATCGGCGGCACAGCGGCCCTGAGAGCTTCCGTAGCCGTGGAGAACGGTGGCGCAGTACCCATCACCTGGACTACCAGCAACCCTGCTGCCGCCACCGTAGACCCCTTTGGTCTGGTAACGGCGGTGGGGGACGGGGAGGCCCTGATCACCGCCACCACCCCGGACGGCCACAGCGCCTGCTGCAATGTCTACTGCGGCACACAGGTGGCGATCTAGGAACAGATCGAGGCCGATGAGGTAAAGATCGCCCTCGGCGTCCTTGGCGGTTTCGCCGTCCTCGTGGGTGCGCTGGCGCTGGCAACCTCCGGCGGCTGAAAAACAACATCAAAATAAAAGCAGGCACGCACCCGGAAAAGCCGGAAATGCGTGCCTGCTTTGTGATGCTCTTACAGCTGCGCTACTGTGGTAAAACATCTTGCGATGTTCCAAATATTTGATGTAATATCGTCTTAAATTGGAACTCCGCAAGGTTTGCGGTGTTCGGGTCATTTGCGGTGTTCCAACTCCGCACGAAAGTCGAACTCCGCAAAGCGTGCGATGTTCGATTCTGAACGTAATATCGAGCAAAAAGTGGAACTCCGCAAGATAACCTGCGGGTCTCAGAGGCTTACACGCCCGAAGCGCCGTAGTTTGCCAGCACGCGGGCGGAGGGGTCGTTGACGTTGCAGCCCGGCCATGCCTTGTTGGGCATCCAGAAGTCCACGATGGTGCGGCTCTGGTCGTGGTAGTATTTTTCGAAAATCTCGCGGTAGAACAGGCTCTCCTTGGTAAACGGCATACAGTGGGCGGAGTAGTTTGCCCGGCGGAGCTGGAATTCCTCGTCGGTGTAGAGACTCTCGGCGTACTCCTTGATGTCGTCCACCATGCTGTGGCCCACGGCGTCGGAGAAAGCGGCCTTTTCACGCCACAGGATCTCCGGCGGCAGCCAGTCGCCCTCGAACGCCTTGCGCAGCAGGTATTTGCCCTTGCCGTAGCTGTTCAGCTTCTTTTCGGGGTCGATGGCCATGACGTACCGCACAAAGTCCAGATCACCGAACGGCACGCGGGCCTCGATGCTGTTGGCGGAGATGCAGCGGTCAGCGCGCAGGACGTCGTACATATACAGCTCGCGGATGCGCTTCTGGCTTTCCTGCTGGAATGCATCTGCGGTGGGGGCGTAGTCGGTGTACTTGTAGCCAAACAGCTCGTCGGAGATCTCACCGGTCAGCAGCACGCGGACGTCGGTCTGCTCGTGGATGGCCTTGCACAGCAGGTACATCCCCATGCTGGCCCGGATGGTGGTGATGTCCCAGGTGCCCAGCAGACGGATGACCTCCTCGAGGCTGCTGATGACCATATCCCGGTTGATGATGATCTCGTGATGCTCGCTGCCCAGATACTCGGCGGTCTGGCGGGCATATTTCAGGTCGATGGCGTCGGTGTCCATGCCGATGGCAAAGGTGCGGATGGGCTTGCCCAGCTTCTTGGCGGCGATAGAGCAGACCAGCGAGGAGTCGAGGCCGCCCGACAGCAGGAAGCCCACGGGTGCGTCAGCGTCCAGACGCTTCTCCACGCCTGCAATGAGCTTTTCGCGGATGTTGGTCAGGATGGTGTCCATGTCGTCCTGCATGGGGGCGGGAACGTCGGCGATGTCCTCGTAGCGGACAAAGCGTCCGTCGCAGTAGTAGCTGCCGATGGGGAAGGGGCGGATGTCATCGCACCAGCCAATGAGGTTCTGCATCTCAGAGGCAAATGCGATCTTGTGGCTGGACTTGGAGTAGCCGTAGAACAGCGGACGGATGCCGATGGGGTCGCGGGCTGCGATGAGGCGGTCTTTGCGGGAATCGTACAGGATGAGCGCAAATTCGGCGTCCATGTGGCGGAACATATCGAGGCCGTACTCATAGTAGAGCGGCAGCAAAATCTCGCAGTCGCAGTCGGAGGTGAACTTGTAGCCCCGGCGCTTCAAGATCTCTTTCTCGAAGCGGAAGCCGTAGAGTTCGCCGTTGCAGACCACGCAGTCGGCCCCGCGGTAGAAGGGCTGCATCCCCTCCGGCGTCAGGCCCATGATGGCGAGGCGCCCGAAGCCCATCAGGCCGAAAGGCCCTTCCACCACACGCTGGTCGTCCGGCCCGCGCGAGACGGTGCGCATCAGGTATTCTTTGAACTTGTCGGCACTCATATCATGCCCGGTATAGCCTATCACACAGCACATATTTCTTACCCCTCTTGTGTTGGACCGCTCCGGTGTATCCGCGAGGCTTTCCCTTCCTCGCTTTTGGGGGAGCGGCAAATAAAAAAATACGGCAGCAAACGTCCTTTTTGCTAGGACGAATGCTGCCGTATCCGTGGTGCCACCTAAATTACCGGCACAGCGTGCCAGTCACTTTGTGCGCTCTCCCCGTTGAAAGCACTGCCGCGATAACGAGCGGCGCACGTCTGCCCCTACTGCCCGCAATGCCACAGCATCCGGGGGTTCAGGGGGAAGCTCACGGGGGTTCGTTCAGGCCCGGCCATCTGCGCGGCTCACACCTGCCCGCACTCTCTGGAAGAGGGCGCTCAGGGCCTTACTTTTCCCGTTCATCGCTTTTTATGCAGAAATTGTATCACTGCTTTTTGTCCGTGTCAACAGCTGCGCAGCAATTTTTACAGGTTTGTGCAGCCTGCCCGTCTTCGGCCTCATTTGCAGCGCAGCTGCGGCACAAACCGTACAAAACGCTGCCCTCGCACTGCAGCGTGAAGCCGTGCTCTGCCATCAGGTGGGCGCGCACCTCGTCCATGAAGTGGCAGTCCAGATGATAGATGCGCCCGCACCGCACGCACTTGAGGTGCAGGTGCTCCCGGCAGTGACGGCCCTCGTCCACATACTGGAACACGGCCTTTTCGCCCTTGTCGGCGACGTATTTCATCACCCGCTGCTCTCCGGCCAGCTTGTCCAGATAGCGGTAGACGGTGGTGGGGTTGGGGCTGGCGCCCTCGGCTTCGAGGTGCTCGAGGATATTGGACGCGCTGACCGCGTGCTGGCGGTTGCGGATGAGATAATCCAGGATGAGCTGGCGGGTCTTGGTGTTGTAGCCGTCGCTTCGTGCCATGATGCTGATACCTTCTTTCTGTCTGTAGTGTACCACATTTTATCTTTCGATGCAAAACAACAGCCAAACGCTGGCAATAAGCACAAAAACCGTTGTGAAATATGTGCAAAAATAAGTTAAGATATTTGGTCAAAACGGAAATCAAGCCAAACTTCGGCAGAAACTCTTGTAAAAAATATCCTATTGTGTGATAATAAAATCGAGATGATAGTTGGATGGTTTCAGGGATACAAGCAGAAGACGAAACATCCGACCGGAGAGAGACTGGAGAAGAGGAAGAAGAAGATGAAAGAGACGGAAGCACAGGCAAAGCTGAGCCTGAAATTACAGGCGTATCAGTACCTGAAAACCAAGATCCTGAACTGTGAGTACCGCCCCAACGAGTTCCTGAACGAGCAGAAGCTCTGCGCCGAGATGGGCAACATCAGCCGCACCCCCATGCGGGATGCGCTGGGCCGTCTGGAACAGGAAGGGCTCATCACCATCCTGCCCAAGAAGGGCCTGATGGTGTCGGGCATCACCGAGGAGGACGTACACAGCATGTTCGAGATGCGCCTGCTGGTGGAGCCTTATGCGCTGCGCACCTACGGCGCGGACATCCCCCGGGAGAAGCTGGAACACTTTGTGCGGATGATGCACGAGCCGGACGTCATCGAGGATTTCTGCAAGGCCGACGATGACTTCCACGAGTTGCTGATGAGCACTCTGCCCAACAAGTATATGCGCTCGGCCTATGACCGCATCACCGGCCTCAACACCCGTTTCCGCATCATGACCGGCAAGGTGAGCATGATCAACCGGGAGCAGACCTGCGAAGAGCATCTGGAGATTCTCGAGCCTGCCCTGAAGGGCGACTGGAACACCGCCGCCGATGCCCTGCAGAAGCATCTGGAGATCGCCCGGGACAAGGCTGAGGGGGTCATCAAGGTCATCCGGCTGTGGTAACGCCTGCCCACAATATCGCCCAATACCCCTCTGCCCGGCTCCGGCCTGGGGCAGGGGGGTCTTTTTGCGCCTGCATTCTTATATGTATAAAGAGAGGAGACCGCCCATGAACCCTGCCCTTGCTGCCCCCCGGGGCCCCGGCCTCAGCGGCACTGCCCTGAAACGCATTGCCTGCCTGTCGATGCTGCTGGACCACATCGGCGCGTCCCTGCTGGAGAACGGCCTGTTCCGCTGCAGCGCCATCGACCCCCGGCTGGTGGGGCTGGACCAGCTTTTGCGGCTGGTGGGTCGGCTGGCCTTTCCCATCTACTGTTTCCTGCTGGTGGAGGGCTTCCTCCACACCCACAATCTCAAAAAATACACCCTGCGGATGCTGGGCTTCGCCCTCATCAGCGAGTGGCCCTTCGACTGGGCCTTCTTCTCGGGCGTCTACTGGGGGCATCAGAATGTCTATTTCACCCTCCTGCTGGGGCTGCTGGCCATGAAGGCTCTGGATACATACCAGACGCCGGAGAGGATGCCGGCGCTGAAAGGCATCCTCGGGGCGGCAGCCTGCTTCCTCGCGGCGGCGCTGCTCCATTGTGACTACGACGTGCTGGGGCTGGCCCTCATCCTCGCCCTCTACATGACCCGGAAGGACAAAAGAGCGCAGTGCATCGCGGGCGCAGTGTTCTCCCTCTTCGAGCCGGTGGCACCGCTGGCGTTCGGGCTGGTCTGGTTCTACAGCGGCGAGCGGGGCGGCAGCTCCAAACTCGAGCAGTGGGCGTTCTACTGGTTCTACCCCGCCCACATTTTCGTCCTCGGTGTTTTAGCAAACCTTGTGCTTTTCCGATAAACAAGAAGCCGTTTTCATAAGCATTGCACACCGCTTGAACGGTCTTTTTGCTCCCATACTGCGTTGCTTTCCCTTGCAATCCGTCAGGATTGCTGCGGAAAATCGCCTTGTCTGTGGGCAAAAATTCTCGTCATTCGGCGCACCCTGCTTACGAAAACAGCTTCTAACCGAAAATTATAAAAATATGACACAAAATTGCAACATGAAATGAGGGAAACTGGCAAAAAGTGTGATATAATAAACGATAGGATAGCAAAAATGCATCAGGAGGTTCTACCAATGAAGATCATTCGTGCAAAAGACTACAAGGATATGTCCCGCAAGGCGGCAAACATCATCTCCGCGCAGGTCATCATGAAACCGAACTGTGTGCTGGGTCTGGCGACCGGCGGCACCCCTGTGGGCGCATACGCCCAGCTGGTGGAGTGGTATAACAAGGGCGACCTCGACTTCTCCGAAGTGACCACCGTCAACCTCGACGAGTACCGCGGTCTGCCCAAAGAGCATCCCGAAAGCTATTGGAGCTTCATGCACAAGAACCTGTTCGACCATGTGAACATCCGCCCCGAGGCCATCCATCTGCCCGACGGCACCAACCCCGACGCGGCCGACGCCTGCGCCAAGTACAACGACATCATCCACAGCGTGGGCGGCATCGACCTGCAGCTGCTGGGCCTCGGCCCCAACGGCCACATTGGCTTCAACGAGCCGGGTGAGGCATTCGAGCTGGAGACCCACTGTGTGGACCTGACCTCCGCCACCATCGAGGCCAACAAGCGCTTCTTCGACGGCAACGAGGACCTTGTGCCGAAGCAGGCCTACACCATGGGCATCAAGACCATCATGCAGGCCCGCAAGGTGCTGGTGGTGGCCAACGGTCTGGCAAAGGCCAAGGCCGTCAAGGCTGTCGTTTCCGGCCCCGTCACCCCCGAATGCCCGGGCTCCATCCTGCAGATGCACCCCGACTGCATCCTCGTGGCCGATGAAGAGGCCCTGAGCCTGCTGTAAGGCCCGGAGGAACGCATGGACGAAAACGAAAAGAAAGAGCCGGAGACGGCACAGGAACCGCCCAAACCCGAGGACTACAGCCGTTACATGGGGACCCTGAACCGCATCTACCGCCGGAACAATAACCCGCAGCGCAAGAAGCTGGGCGACGGCATCACTTCGCTGAAAAAGGGGCAGCAGCCTGCCGCCCCTGCGCCGGAGCCGGGCAAAAAAGACCGCAGCTTCCTTGTTGTGGCGGGCGGAGCCATCGTCATGATGGCGATCCTGTATTTTATCAAGCTCTTATAAATAAAAAGGGCCGCTGTGCAGCTGCACGGCGGTCCTTTTGCATTGCTATAAGACTCAGACGTTCTCGGTCAGGAACTTCTCGACAGCCTCAATGGCAGCTGCCTCGTCCTCGCCCTCGGCGGTGACGGTGATGGTCTCGCCCTGACAGATGCCCATGCCCATCACGGCCATCAGCTTGCGCATATCGCAGGTCTTGCCGTTCTTCTCGATGGTGATGGTGCTGGTATACTGCTTGGCCAGCTTGACCAGCAGGCCGGCGGGACGTGCGTGGACGCCGAGTTCATCTTTGATGGTATACTGGAACTGTTTCATGGCTCATAGTCTCCTTGTTGGATAAAAGGGGGATTCGGGTCGTTCAAAAAATCAGACAGCGCTCTCGTAGTCCAGCATGAACTGCACGATGCCGTCCATGGCCAGCTCGCGCGGGTCGAGCTTCAGCTTGCCCTCGCGGATCTTTGCGTAGCTGATGGGCATATACTGGTGGAGCATATTCATCGGGATGGGGTACTCGCGGAGATTGTCGAACAGCTTGTTCATGGCGGCGACCACCTCGGGCTGGCCGATGTAGTAGCGGGCGCGGTCGGAGTAGCTGTACTTGCGGCACTGTGCCAGATGCTTCTCGTCGCCGTGATAGTGCTTCTCCCAGTTTGCGGGGGAGGCCAGCATGACGGCGTCCAGCGTCTCGATGAAGTTGGCGCGCTTTTCCTCGGGGACAAGCTCCTTCTCCATCATGCTCAGGGAGAACAGGGCCTCACGCAGGCCGTAGGTCAGGGCCGGGCCGACCTTGAGGATGGCGATGCCGTCGGTGACCATGTTGTACAGGTCGGTGGCGGTCTGGTAGTCGGTGGAGTGGCCCTCGAAGCAGATGTCCGGGAACTCCTTCAGGGCTGCGCAGAGGTCCACAGCGGCGGCAGGGTCATAGTCGAACACCTGCTCGTCGCCGAACTCGACGCCGGGCTGGACGACCACAGCGATGACGTCCTTCATGCCGTCGCCCACGCCCTCTTCGGTCCAGACGCGCTGGTAAGTGGAAACGGTGTCGCGGAAAGCATCGGGGCTGGTGACAGCCAGCGTGTCCTCAGCCTCGGTAGCACCGCCGGGGATGGGTACTTCGCTGCCGATGACGAAGACGGGACGCATTGCATCGGGCTTCTCGGCCTTCAGCTCTTCGTAGCCCTTCATAGCTGCCTTGTACAGCTGCGCGCCGCGGCGTGCGATGACCTCGGTCTTGAGCAGGCCGGGAGCGTCGTCAGCCACCTTCATGCTGGTGTCGAGGTGGATCTTGGTAAAGCCTGCGCGGGCATACTGGTAGACCAGCTCGACCGAGTTCTTCATGGCCTCGGCCTCGGGCAGCTTCTGCCAGGTCAGGGGGCCGAGGTGGTCGCCTGCCAGGATCATCATGTTCTCGGGCAGGTCGATGTCCTTGGCCATTTTCAGGACCATCTGGTAGAAGTCGGCAGGCTTCATGCCGGTGTAGCCGCCAAACTGGTTGACCTGGTTGGCGGTGGCTTCGATCAGGACGGGGATGCTGCGCTCCTTGGCGCGGCGCAGCGCGATCTCAATGACCAGCTCGTTGGCGCTGCAATAAGAGGGGATGCCGCAGCGGATGCCCTGGCGGCGCTTATCCATCATTTCCTGAAGCGGGTGTTTCATGTTTGCTATCTCCTTCGTGTCTGCTTGGGTGTATGCATTGAATTAAAGCTTAGGCTGGCCCATGCAGTAGGTCTGCAGGACGTCGTAGTTATCCTCCAGCACCACGAGGTCGGCGTCCTTGCCCACCTGAATGGAACCCTTGCG
>OINS01000252.1_pt1 | contig 10858 bp, 9 predicted proteins | sample 1585391 | NCBI WGS metagenome assembly OINS01 (sample SAMN02674698, study PRJEB24791) | human gut metagenome, SKBSTL036 | isolation source: stool | host: Homo sapiens | place: USA
CAAGTACGCTACCAGCGAGGACATGGGCAAGCTGTTCGACCTCGAGGCCGACGGCTACTTCTACTCCCGCCTGCAGAACCCCACCTGCGATATGGTGGCGAAAAAGATCTGTGAGCTGGAAGGCGGCACCGCCGCCATGCTGACGTCCAGCGGTCAGGCCGCCAACTTCTTTGCGCTGTTCAATCTCTGCGAGGCAGGCGACCACATCGTGGCGTCCAGCACCATCTACGGCGGTACCTTCAACCTCATCTCCGTCACCATGAAGAAGATGGGCATTACCGCCACCTTCGTGGACCCGCTGTGCAGCGAGGAAGAGCTGGATGCCGCCTTCCAGCCCAACACCAAGGTCGTGTTTGGCGAGACCATCGCCAACCCTGCCCTCACCGTGCTGGACATCGAAAAGTTCGCCAAGGCCGCACACGCCCACGGCGTACCGCTCATCGTGGACAACACCTTCCCCACGCCGGTCAACTGCCGCCCCTTCGAGTGGGGCGCCGACATCGTGACCCACTCCACCACCAAGTACATGGACGGCCATGGCGCTGTGCTGGGCGGTGCTATCGTGGACGGCGGCAAGTTCGACTGGATGGCCCACGCCGAGAAGTTCCCCGGCCTGTGTACTCCCGATGAGAGCTATCATGGCATCACCTACGCGGAGCGCTTCGGCAAAGAGGGCGCTTTCATCACCAAGGCCACCGCACAGCTCATGCGCGACTTCGGCTCGATGCAGTCCCCCATGAACGCCTATATGCTGAACCTCGGCCTTGAGAGCCTCCACGTCCGGATGCAGCGCCACTGCGCCAACGGCATGGCTGTCGCAAAGTTCCTTGAGGCTCACCCGAAAGTGGCTTACGTCAACTACTGCGGCCTCGAGTCCAGCCCCTACCATGCACTGGCCGAGAAGTATCTGCCGAACGGCAGCTGCGGCGTCGTCTCCTTTGGTCTGGCCGGCGGCCGCGAAGCCGCCAGCACCTTTATGAAGGAGCTGAAGCTTGCCGCCATTGAGACCCACGTTGCCGATGCCCGCACCTGCTGCCTGAACCCGGCTTCCAGCACCCATCGCCAGATGAACGACGAGCAGCTGGCCGCTGCCGGTGTGCCTGCTGAGCTGGTGCGGATGAGCTGCGGCCTCGAGAGCAGCGAAGACCTCATCGCCGATATTGCACAGGCGCTGGATCAGATTTAAGAAACACGGTCAGCGCCATCTGCCGGTTTCGGCCCCTTCCCGTGAAAAAAGCGTCTCCGGATGCAGATAAAAACTTCCCGCTAAAACCGTCAAAAGGAGCAACGATGCTATGCCGCTGATCATCCCCAAGACTCTTCCCGCCTACGATGCCCTCTACGAAGAAAACGTCTTCGTCATGCACCGGGAACGGGCGCTTTCCCAGCACATCCGTCCGCTGGAGATCCTCATCCTGAACCTCATGCCGACCAAGATCGCCACCGAGACCCAGATCGCCCGCCTGCTGGCCAATACGCCCATTCAGGTCCACATGACCCTGCTGCAGACGGCCAGCCATGCGGCGACCCATGTCTCTGCGGCCCACCTCGAGGCGTTTTATAAAACTTTCGACGAGGTGAAGAACAACCGCTACGACGGCATGATCATCACCGGTGCGCCTGTGGAGAAAATAGACTTTGAACAGGTGGACTACTGGCAGGAGCTGTGCGAGATCATGGACTTCAGCGAGACGAACGTCTACTCCACCCTTCATGTCTGCTGGGGCGCACAGGCGGGGCTTTATTACCACTATGGCATCCGCAAGCAGCTTCTCGACCAGAAGATGTTCGGCGTCTTCGAGCATAAAGTCACCCGTCCCTCGAACCCGCTGGTGCGCGGCTTTGATGAGGTGTTCTACGCCCCTCACAGCCGCCACACCGGCATCAGCCGGGAGGATGTGCTGAACTGCAAGGCCCTGCGCATCCTCGCCGAGAGCGACGAGGCCGGCCCCTTCCTGATGAGCACCGAGAATGGACGACAGATCTTCGTCACCGGCCACCCGGAGTACGACAAGTACACGCTGGACGCCGAGTACAAGCGGGATGTCGGCAAGGGCCTGCCCATCGCGGTGCCAAAGAACTATTACCCCCAACGACGACCCCGAGCAGCCGCCTCTCTTCCGCTGGCGTGCTCACGCACACCTGCTGTATGAGAACTGGCTGAACTACTACGTCTACCAGAATACGCCCTACGACCTGGGCGCTATCAGCAAGGTGGAGCACGGGGAAGAATAAGATCAGCCCTCTCCGTCTGGTGAGGAGGGGGCATTTTTGTAAGGAGAATACTTATGGGAATCGAAGTAAAATGGAAGAGCCGGGGCATCCGGGTGGGCAAACTGCCCTGCGGGCCGCTGGACAAGATAAGCGATGTGCCGGGCGTGACGGTGGGCCACTGCACACTGGCGGACGGCGAGGTCCAGACCGGCGTGACCGCGCTGCTGCCCCATCAGGGCGATATTTTCCACGATAAAGTGATGGCGGCCAGCCATGTCATCAACGGCTTCGGCAAGACCACCGGCCTTGTCCAGATCGACGAGCTGGGGACGCTGGAAACGCCCATCCTCTTCACCAATACCCTCAGCGTAGGTACTGTGGAGACAGCGCTGGTGAAGTATATGCTGGATAAGAACCCCGACATCTGCGAGACCACCGGCAGCGTCAACCCGGTGGTCTGCGAGTGCAACGACAGCGGCCTCAACGACATCCGGGGCCTCCACGTCACAGAAGAAAATGTGCGGGCCGCGCTGGCCGACTGCCGCGCCGATTTCGCCGAGGGCGCTGTGGGCGCGGGCCGGGGAATGCGCTGCCACGGCCTGAAGGGCGGCATCGGCTCGGCCTCCCGTGTGGTGGAGCTGGACGGAAAACAGTACACCATCGGTGCGCTGGTGCTCTCCAACCACGCCGTCTTCGATGACCTCGTAGTGGCAGGCACCCCCATCCAGAGCCTGCTGGACGCCCACATCCCGCCCCACGAGGACAAGGGCTCCATCATCACGGTGCTGGCGACGGACATCCCCCTCAGTGAGCGCCAGCTGCGGCGGCTCTGCCACCGGGCGCTGGTGGGCCTGTCCCGCACCGGCTCTTTCTGCGGAAACGGCTCCGGTGAGATCGTCATTGCCTTCACCACCGCCAACCGGGTGCCGCACTACTCCGAAAAGGCCATCCTGCCGATGGGTATGGTCCACGATGACGCCATCAATCCGCTGTTCCGGGCGGTGGCCGAGTGCGTGGAGGAAAGTGTGCTGAGCAGTCTGCTCCATGCCGAGACGGTCACGGGCTATCATGGCCGGACGGTCAGATGTCTGAGTGATCTGCTCGACGAGAAATAAAAAAATGGGAAGCGCTTTTGTGCTTCCCATTTTTTATAGTATTATCTGCGGGGCTTCCGCGTCGGCTTTTTCTTCCGCACGCTGTAGCCGAAGGTCCCCAGCTTTTTGCCCAGAGCCAGATATTCGCCGTGGCTGTAGACGATGAGTTTGGCCTTGTCGAGGCAGAGCTTACCGTTCTCGTCCAGCAGGCTCTCGTCCACATCGCAGGCGACTACTTCGGCGAGAAAGAGGTCGTGGCTGCCCAGCGGGATGACCTGCGTGACCCTGCACTCGAGGTTGACGGGGCTTTCTTCGAGGATGGGGCAGTCTGTCAGCACCGAGCCGGGGGCAGAATGGAGTTTGCAGACTGCGAATTTGTCAAAATCCCGGCCGCTCCTGACGCCGCACCAGTCCACCGACTTCACCAGTGCCTCGGTGGGCAGGTTGATGGCAAACTGGCCGCTCTCCCTGATGAGGTGGTGGCTGTACCGCTCGGGGCGGACGCTGATGGACACCATGCTGGGCTGGGTGCAGATGGTGCCGGTCCAGCCGATGGTGATGAGGTTGGGCTTGTCCAGCCCGCCGCAGGAGACCAGCACCGGCGGCTCCGGGTTCAGGAGGGTGCTGCCTTTCCAGCTCTGTTTGCTCATCCGTGATACTTCCTTTCGTAGGGAGCCCATGTGCGCTCGCTGATGATGTAGCGGGGGCGGGCCTTGGTCTCCATATAGATTTTGCCGACGTATTCGCCGATGACGCCCAGACACACCAGCTGGACGCCGCTCATGAAGCAGACGATGCAGATGGTGGAGGCCCAGCCCGCCACGGCGCTGCCCAGAACAGCCTGCACGATGGCCCAGATGACACCGATGAAGCTGATGAGGCTGACCACGATGCCTGCGCCGGTGATGAGGCGGATGGGCTTGTTCGACAGGCTGGTGATGCCGTCGAAGGCGAGGGCCAGCATCTTGCTGAGGGGATAGTGGCTCTCGCCGGCCAGACGCTCGTGGCGCTCGTAGTAGACGGTGTCGCTGGGGTAGCCCACCAGCGGCACCATGCCCCGCAGGAAGATGTTCACCTCGCGGTAGTCGGCGAAGCTCTCCAGCACCCGGGTGCTGATGAGCCGGTAGTCGGCGTGGTTGAAGACGATGTCTGCGCCCAGCGCGTTCATCACATGGTAGAAGCCCTCGGCGGTGAACCGCTTGAAGAAGGTGTCGGTGTCCCGGCGGCTGCGCACGCCGTAGACTACCTCGGCGCCGTCCAGATACTTTTTGACCATCTCATCCATGGCGTTGATGTCGTCCTGACCATCGCAGTCGATGGAGATGGTGATGTCGCAGCTGCCGCTGTGGAGCGCCTCCATCAGCCCGGCCAGCACGGCGTTCTGGTGGCCGCGGTTCCGGCTCTGGGAGATGCCGATGAAGTGCTCATCCTCAGAGGCGAACTTCTGGATGAGGGACCAGGTGGCGTCGCGGGAGCCGTCGTTGACGAAGAGCACCCGGCTCTTCTCGCTGATAAGGCCCGCTGCGGCGAGGTCGTTTATCTTTTTCAGGAACATGGGGGCCGTGATGGGCAGCACCCGTTCTTCGTTGTAGCAGGGAATGACGATCCATAAAATCGGTTTGGACATGATGAAGTTCTCCTTCTATATAAGGCTCTCCCAAAGGGAGAAGCTGTTACAGCACCATGCGCCGCAGCGCGTCCGGTTCCAGCAGCTTGAAGCTGCTCTTATAGGTCTCGAGCAGGCCGTCCCGCTGCATCAGGCTCAGCTCCCGGGAGAGGGCGCTGCGGTCGCAGTTGAGGTAGTCGGCCAGCCGGATGCGGGAGTAGGGGACGGTGAAGGTGAGGCTGTGATGTACCTCGGCCTCACTGAGCAGGTAGGCGCACACCTTGGCCCGCAGGCTCTTGAGCAGCAGCAGGTCTACCCGGCGGGAGAGCAGGAAGTATTTGTCGCTGATGGTGCGCACAAGGTTCTGCAGCACCCGCTGGCGGGCCGGGTCGGCCCCGGGCAGCAGAAGCTTCTCGTAAGGCACCAGCAGCACCTCGCAGGGGGCCGAGGCCACCACCGTCACCGGGCTGGAAAGGCTCGAGCCGCCCAGCACGTCGCCGAACACACCGCCCGGCCCCATCTGGCTGATGGGCAGACGCGCCCCGCTGGCGGCGGAATGATAGGCCTCGATGGCACCGGAGAGCACCACGCCCACCCGGCGGTTCGGCTGTCCGGCCAGCACGAGGGTCTCGCCCCGGCTGTAGGTGCGCAATACGGCCCCCACTTCGCCCAGCAGGACCCGGAGCGCTTCGGCTTCCAGCCCGGCGAACAGAGAGGTGGATTGTAACAGCGGAAGATAATTTTCCATACCCATTCCGTGAGGTTTTCCCCGGGCCCTCACCGCCCTTCTGCGATTCCGTTGCGTGTGCAACGGTATTTTTTCTCTTATTATAGTAAACTTGAGGGCGTAAAGCAAATGGTTTTGCAAATTTTTTGCGGGAAAATTTCTCCCAATGAAAGTGAGGAGCTGAATCCTATGAAAAAACTGACATCTCTGCTGCTGTCGCTGGTGCTGATGATCAGCGTGCTGGCCTGCGGCGCATCGGCCAAAACGAGCAAAAAAGTGCGCATCGCCGGCCTGAAAGGCCCCACCACCATGGGCCTCGTCAACCTGCTGAGCATGGAGAAGGACGGCACGGCTTCCCTCGACTATGACCTGCAGCTCTACGGCGCTGCCGATGAGATCGTGCCGAAGCTCATCAAGGGCGAACTCGACATGGCCGCGATCCCGGCCAACCTCGCCGCGACCCTCTACCAGAAGACGAACGGCGGCATCCAGGTCATGGCCGTCAACACGCTGGGCGTCCTCTACGTCGTGGAGAAGGGCAATACCGTCCACAGCTTTGCCGACCTCAAGGGCCGCACCATCCTTTCCACCGGCAAAGGCACGACGCCCGAGTACGTCCTGCGCTATCTGCTCAAGAAGAACGGCCTCGACCCCGACAAGGACGTGAAGATCGAATACTACAGCGAGGCTTCCGAGGTCACGGCCCAGATGGCCGCTGCCAGGAAGGATGCCATCGCCGTCCTGCCTCAGCCCTACGTCACCGCTGCCCAGATGAAGGACAGCGGCCTCCGCGTCGTTCTCGACCTGACCAGGGAATGGAACAGGGTCTGTGACACCCAGCTCATCACCGGCGTCACCGTGGTGCGCACCGAGTACGCAAAGCAGAACCCCAATGTCATCGCAGCTTTCCTGACCGACTACCAGAAGAGCGTCAAGGCGGCCAACGAGGACATCGACGGCACCGCCGCCCTCTGTGAGGAAGTCGGCGTGGTGGCCAAGGCTGCGATCGCCAAGAAGGCCCTGCCCAAGTGCAACATTGTTTACCGCAACGGTCAGGAGATGAAGAAAGACATCTCTGCTTACCTGAAGGTGCTCTACGATGCCTCTCCCGCCGCCGTGGGCGGCAAGCTGCCGGACGATAACTTCTACTACACCGAGCCGTCCGTCCTGCGCAAGGTCATGGCGGCGATCCGCAACTCTGCAAAGTAAGCTTTGAAACAAGGAAAACTGCCGCACAGCCGTGCGGCAGTTTTTCTTACATCAGAAGGCCCGCGCCGATGCCGATGAGGGCCGGCAGCAGCCAGCCAAAGCCGAGGCTGCTCAGGGGCAGAGCGTTCATCAAGGTGGAGAGGGGGCCGAAGGGCAGGGCGGCAGGGATGCTCTGGATGGCCGTGAAGAGGATGCCCAGCCGCCAGACCGATGTCCGCTGGAATCGTCCGGGCAGGAACTCCACCACGATGAGGATGATGGCGATGGGGTAGATGGCGTTCAGCACCGGGACGGAAAGGCTCAGGATGCCCGCAAGGCCGATGTTCGCCAGCAGCATGCTCATCAGCGCGAAGAAGGCTGCAATGGTGGGGTAGGGCAGCTGGGGCAGAAGCTCGTGGAAGTATTCGCCTACGCTGGCGATGAGGCCGACACAGGTGTTGAAGCAGGCGATGACGAAGATGGCGGCCAGAAGCACCTGTCCCACCCGGCCAAACAGGCCGTCGGCCAGTGCCGTCAGGACGGCGGCACCGGTGTCGCTGCCGGGGAAGGCAGCCCCCGAGATGCCGCCGATGTGGGTCAGCATGGCGTAGACCACCAGCAGCATCCCGCCCGCGATGAACCCGGCCCGGATGGTGCCGCGCCGGACGGCGGACTCCTCCGTGATGCCCACCGCCTGAAGGTTCAGCGCGATGACCGCGCCGAAGTTGAGCGCTGCCAGCGCGTCCATGGTCTGATAGCCGTCCAGCACGCCCTGTGCGGCGGGGAGGGCGGCGTAAGCCTCGGCAGGCGTGCCGTAGCCGGGCGCGGCCGGGCGGAGGATGCAGCCCGTGAACAGCACCACGATGAGCACCAGCAGGGCAGGGCAGAGGATGCGGCCCAGCCGCTGGGTCAGCTTTTCGGGCTTGAGGGCCACGAAGTACGCCGCAGCAAAGAACACGAGGGAGTAGATGAACTGTCCCGGTGTGCTCCGCCCCACCAGCGGCGTCAGCATCTCAAACGAGGTGCTGGCCGTGCGGGGGATCGCGAGACAGGGTCCGATGGACAGATAGACCAGCACAGCGAACACCTGTGCGAAGCGGGGATGGACCCGCCCGGCCAGCGCAGGCAGACCGCCCGCCCGGGCCACTGCTGCCACGCCCGCGATGGGCAGACCGATGGCGCTGACGGCAAAGCCCACAAAAGCGAGCCAGAGCGCCGTCCCGGCCTGTGCGCCGAGAAAGGGCGGGAAGATGAGGTTGCCTGCCCCGAAGAACATCGAGAACAGGGTGAACCCCACCAGAAGGAGCTTTTTGCCCCGGAGGGCCTGAGCGGAATCGTGCATGGTCATCTCTCCCATCTGTGCGCGGAGGCACGTAGAATCAGGATTACTTTATTCCAGTGTAGTGTTTTATGACCTTCATGTCAAGAGAAGAAAAGATGAAGGATTGTATTCTCATACATGATGTGATATTCTGAAAGCGAGAAAACGAACAGGAGCAAAGAAATACATGGATAAAACAAAAAAACGCCGCATTCAAATCTTAGCGGCGTCGGTGTTCTGGCTGGGCGTCTGGCAGGCGGCGGCTGCGGCCATCGGGCAGGAAGTCTTTCTTGTCTCACCGGTGCAGGCCATCGGTACGCTGGTGGAGCTGCTGCCGCAGGCCGAGTTCTGGCAGCGCATCGGTTTCAGCGCCGGGCGCATCCTGCTGGGCTTCGGGCTGGGCGTGGTAGTCAGCGTGTTTCTGGCTGCGGCGGCGCAGGCGTGGCACGCGGCAGAGGTGCTGCTGGCACCGGTGCTGCAGCTGGTCAAGGCCACGCCGGTGGCAAGCTTCATCATTCTGGCGCTGGTGTGGGTCAGCGGCTCGTCGCTGTCCGTCCTGATCAGCTTTCTGATGGTGCTGCCCGTTCTCTACAGCGCAGTGCGCACCGGCATCGGGAGTGCTGACCGCCAGCTTCTCGAAATGGCGCAGGTGTTTCGTCTGCCTCTGGGGCGGCGTCTGCGGGCGGTCTGGCTCCCGGCGGTGCTGCCCGCGTTCCGGCAGGGGTGCAGCGTGGCGCTGGGCATCTGCTGGAAGAGCGGCGTAGCAGCAGAGGTCATCGGCCTGCCGGACGGCAGCATCGGCGACGCGCTTTACCGGGCAAAAATTACCCTTTCCACCGGGGAGTTGTTTGCCTGGACCTTCGTCATCATCCTGCTGAGCGCCGTATTCGAAAAGCTGTTCCTCGCTCTGCTGGATAAAGCGGTAGCGGCAGTTCTGGGCGAAGAGGGGGCTGAAAAATGAGTGAAACCAACAACAAACTGGAAATAAAGAACCTGTCTAAACGATTCGGAGAGAAGATCCTCTTCGAAAACCTCTCTCTTACTGTGGACGGCCCGGCGGTGCTCTGGGCGCCAAGCGGTTGGGGCAAGACGACCCTGCTCCGCATCCTGATGGGGCTGGAAGCGCCCACCTCCGGCAGCGTGGAGGGCGTGGGCCGGGTCGGCGCGGTCTTTCAGGAAGACAGGCTCTGCCCCCAGCTGACCGCCGAAGAGAATGTGGCGCTGGTGCTGCCCGCAGAACAGTACAAGGTCAAAACACAATACAAAGAGCAGATACGAGACGACCTTATACAATTAGGACTGGATGGCGAGGCCCTTGCCCTGCCTGCCCGGAAGCTCTCCGGCGGACAGAAGCGCCGCACCGCTTTGCTGCGCGCTCTCTGGGCCGAGAGCGACACCCTTCTGTTAGATGAGCCCTTCACCGGCATGGACCCCGCCGCCATGAAAAAAGCCGCAGCCATGCTCAAGGCACGCTGCGGCACAAAGCCCACCCTGCTGGCGACCCATGATCAAGAAGCCATCCGGGAGCTGGGATGGAAAGTGATCGAACTGGGCTGAAACGAAAGGAGCCTGACCATGGAGAAAAAGACGAGCTGCCTGCTCTGCGTTCTTACCGCGCTGCTTCTCGCTGTGCTCTATCTCTGGGCCGCCCTCCGCCCGGGGGTCTGGCTGCGGGATGCCTTTTTGTATCGTCAGGCCGACGGCAGCTTTTCGGGCAAAGATGCGTATGCCGCCTACACCGTGCAGGTTGCTCAGACGGAAAACGGTGCGGAAGTGGATTTCACGATGGACGGAGAGACGCGGCACTATCGGCTCGAATCGAAAGCCGAGGGCATGAGCGACCCGGGCGTAAAAATCGAGCAGGACGGAGTGGTCATTTTTACCGGGACCGCGCTGGGCGACCCCGGCGACGCCATCCTGTGGCGGGAAGACGATGGGGGCCTTGCCGACGAGGTGAACGTCATCGTCAACGGCGAATACCAGAGATCCGACCTCTGGCCCAGCTGTAACTGGCTCTATAATGTGGCCGTCGGCGGGCGGCGGGAGACCCGGGGCAGCGTGGCGTTCCTGCTGCCGATCGGGGCGCTGGTGGTGCTCTTTGTGCTGGATGTCCGGTTCCCGCTGCTGTTCTGGAACCTCCGTCACGGGCTGGAAGTGTACGGCGGTGAGCCCCCCGACTGGTATTACGCGATGCAGAGGGTGAGCCGCATTACCAGCATCATCGGTGTTTTTGTGCTGGCGGCGATGAGCTTTGCTGTTCACTGAGGCTCACAGCAGCTCGGCAAGGATGCTGTTCTGTACGATGAGCCCGGCGGGCGTGAGGGCGAGGGTGTGGCCGTCAAAGTTGGCATAACCGCTCTTCACGCAGTTTTGCACAAAGGCCAGCTGCGCGGTGGAGAACTCCCTGCCATAGCGTTTTTTGTATTCGTCGAGGCTCAGACCTTTGCGCAGACGCAGCTGCAGGATGAGATAATCCTCCGCACCGCAGCCGCCGTCCATGACGGGCGCGGCCTCGTCCCGCAGAAAGGCTTCGGTGTCGGCGGGGTAGTAGAACCGTTTGCCGCCCATGCAGGAGTGGGCCGCAGGGCCGATGCCCAGATAGTCGCCGCAGTCCCAGTAGATGAGATTGTGCTTTCCCTCATAGCCCGGGCGGGCGAAGTTGGAGATCTCATATTGCCGGTAGCCATGATGTTCCAGCTGCTCGACGG
>OINS01000283.1_pt1 | contig 10224 bp, 8 predicted proteins | sample 1585391 | NCBI WGS metagenome assembly OINS01 (sample SAMN02674698, study PRJEB24791) | human gut metagenome, SKBSTL036 | isolation source: stool | host: Homo sapiens | place: USA
TGCCCGGCGCGCACCGCCACAAATGCCGCATCCTCTTCCATAAAGAGAATCGTGACCTGCCGCATCTTCGGCGCATCCCCATAATAATCCGGGTTGGCTTCCAGAATCACCTGCTGCCCCTTGTCCCACTGTTTCAGGATATATCGCCCGGAACCGATCGGATGTGTGCCGTAATCCGTTCCATATGCATGCTCCGGCACAATTCCCGTCACCGCCATCGTGTATGACCAGATAGCAAACGGGCGTTCCATCTCAAACACAACCGTCACATCATCGATCGCCTCCGCCTGTTTCAGCATTGAAAAATCGTTGACGGAACTCGTCTTTTTCAATGTGTTATAAGTGAATGCCACATCCTCCGCGGTCAGCGCCTCGCCATCCGTGAATTTCGCATCGTCGCGGATCGTCACCGTCCATGTCATTCCATCCTCGGAGGTCTCCACATCCGTCGCCAGATCATACCCGATACTCAAATCTGCTTCTGTCACCGTCAGGGTGCTCTGGATCAGCGGTTCATGCATATGCTCGCCCGCGCCCCAGCCATATGCCGGATCAAAGCCCGCCTCCGGCTCTGAAGTCGGCGGCATCGCGATAATAACGCTTGTTTGGGTATTTTCCGTCTGTTCTGCGCCGGAACCGCCTTTCTGTGCCTGATTTCCAGCGTTTCCGCATCCGGAAAGTATAACTGCCGCCGCTAAGGCAGTGACGCCAAGTGCCCTGGCTTCTCCGAACACCTTTCCAATGATTTTGCCTGTATTTTCTCGTTTTTTCATATTTTCTGTTGTACTCCTATATTTTTCTTTATGAAACAAAAGGATATCAGAAAAGTGCGATCCCTGCTGAACCGCTGTACCTTCCTGGTATCCTTCTCCATTTTTCTTATTTATCTCAGTTAAAAAAGAATGTGCCTTGGCACATTCTCGCGCCGAGCGCGGTCGCTTGCGACATGTTTCTTCTTCGCGCGAGTGCGCATCATTGGCACGTTAGTGCCTTTTTGCGTAATAGGAAATTTCAAGGAATTTCCTATTACATAAAAATGCTCCGGAGCAGCTTTGTCTCCGAAGCATCCAGCCTCATTGCTGCAACATACAATAAAAGTATATGCTACAGTATACCATATACTATTTATTCTTACAAGCAATGAGATTTCATTTTATTATTCGTTCTGGTTATGGTTAATATTCCAAGCCAGCTTTTTCAGACGTATCAGCTTACCTTATAAGCAGTTTCCCTGTTCTCCCGTCTTTAGGATTTAGCACTATTACTTTTGGAAGTAATAAAATCCCCCTTTTATTATAAACCGGCATATTTGCTGGTTTTTTTGTTGCTAAAAATATTTGACAAAGTTTGTTTTCACCCTTTACATATATAGTGCTATAGTGTTATAATGGAGAAGGGTGATTTATATGTCTTATTTCTTAAAGAAAACAAACAATAAAAAGGGGACTTATTTACAGATCTACGAAAGTTATTATGATCCTACTCGAAAATGCGGTGCTCATCGTTCTTACAAACCTCTGGGGTATGTACACGAACTTCAGGCTACCGGCATTGAGGATCCGATTGCTGTTTTTACCAAAGAGGTCCAGAAACTTAATCAGAAATGCAAACAGAAAAAACAGGCAGAAAAAGAACAACATATCTCCGATGTGTCTCCCGAAAAACATCTGGGGTATTTTCCTTTAAAAAATATCAATGACTCTCTCGGCTGTAAGCGGTTTATTGATCTCATGCAGACGGCAACTAATTTCAGATTTAACATTTTTGATATGATGTCTGCTTTAATTTATGCAAGAACAGTCCATCCCTGTTCGAAATCAAAAACTTATGATGAGGTTATCCCAAATCTCTTTGAAAACCACGATTTTTCACTGGACCAGCTGTATTCCGGTCTGGAGTACATTGGCTCCGAATACGAAAAGGTGATCGAGATCTATAACCACCAGGTCAATCAGACATATCCGCTTGATACGGTCCACACATACTTTGATTGTACAAACTTTTACTTTGAGATTGATAAAGAAGATGATTTCCGACTGAAAGGCCCCTCAAAAGAAAACCGCAGGGAACCGATCGTCGGTATGGGCCTGCTCCTGGATGCCAACCAGATCCCTATCGGTATGAAAATGTATCCTGGGAATGAAAGTGAAAAACCCGTTATACGCAACATCATTGATGATCTTAAAAAACGCAGTCACATATCCGGCAGAACGATTCAGATCGCGGATAAGGGACTTAACTGCTTTAATAACATCGCACACGCATTGAAAGCTGGCGATGGATACATCTTCTCCAAATCTGTAAAAACTCTTCCTGAGACGGAAAAAACATGGGTCCTGCTTGAAAATGACTATGCAGACGTTAAGAACAAAAGAGGAGAGATACTGTACCGTATCAAGGAATGCGTAGATGATTTTTCTTATTCCTGCACAGATACCGCTGGACATAAAAAAACAGTAAAACTTACAGAAAAACGGATCGTAACATTCAATCCAAAACTTGCCGCAAAACAGAAATATGAAATAAACCGGCAGGTCGAGAAAGCAAAGAAGCTCAAAGCCAGTCAGGCAAAAAGATCCGAATATGGCGATAGTTCTAAATATGTTTCTTTTATTCCCACTAATAAAAAGGGAGAAGAAACAGAGGGTGCTGTAAAAGTTGAAATAAACGAAAAATCCATTGAGAATGCCCGCAAATTTGCAGGTTATAACATGATCGTTACTTCAGAGATCCACATGGCTGCGTCCAAGGTGTATGCTGCCTACCATAATCTCTGGCGCATTGAAGAATCTTTCCGTGTCATGAAATCCCAGCTTGATGCAAGACCTGTATATTTACAAAAACAGGAAACGATCACCGGACATTTCCTCATTTGTTACCTTGCGGTACTGCTGACCAGGATCTTACAGATACACATCTTAAAAAACCAGTATGGTACCGAAGAGATATTTGATTTCATACGTGACTTCAGAGTTGCAAAAATATCTGACCGAAAATATATAAACTTATCACGGAATTCTTCTTTTATAAAGTTTTTTTCCGATCATACCGGACTTCCATTAACCTCTTATTTTATGGGTAATACCGATATTAAAAAAGTGCTGAGCCATAGATTTTAGTCCATGGCTTAGCACTATTTCTTCAGTTCAACTCCGAAAGACAGGTATTATAACACATTTTTAAACTTTCATGTATCTTTTCATCTCAATTATTATATTCAAATCTATCAGTATTTCCACTGTTTTATTCTGTCTTGGCACCGTTTTGGCACCGGAGAATACTCAAACCGATTCTCTTCTGTAGATACTAGATACTTCTCTACCAACTTTATATTGCACCGGTAATTTTTAACTGTTATAATCGAAACATGGGTGCTACCATAACGGTAGGCGGTTAGTCCTTCTCCAGAGGGACTGTGACCCTCTGATTACATAGAAACCTGTAAAGGAATCCAGTGGAAAGGAGGGCTAAGCCAATGAATATTATTGACTTCATAGCAGTAGTGAGCTTCGGCTTAACCTGCTTTAGTATCGGATATACATTAGGCAAAGATAATCATAAACCACAAAAATAACCGCCCCAGCCTGCAAACTGAACGGTTATTTTTGTAATCAATAAGTATGTGGACTAACCGTCTATCGGTAGCACTCTTTTTCTATAATCATATTAGCACGCATCTGTGGAAATGTCAAAAATTTTCTTCTTTCTCAACTACATCTATTTCCATACATTTTTACAACCTATTTCAAGTGTTCCTCAAAAATTGATTCGAGTTCCTTATTCCCCCTCAAGAATTCATACTCTTTCTTATTTTCAATTTCCGAATACAATTCACGAACAAAATTTTTTCCAAGTCCCGAAAAAGCTTTTCCCTGTGCAGTATCTTCATACCTGTAATACAAAGGGGATTGTGTCATATTCCAAGGCTTCTGTGATTCACTTAATAATCGCTTAATTAACTGGATACATTTTTCTACATCTTTTCGATATCCAGCAATCAGCAGATATGGAACTGTGTTGCCATAATTCCATAGTCCAAACAATGATATCATGTGATCTGTAATCTCAGCAATTTTCTCTGCTTTATCATGATTTCCTGTCTCTTCTTCCATTTCTATTAACTTATACAAGTAGCTTTGGATATTGATAACTGCCTGTAGCAATTTCCCTTCTAAGAATAATGCAGCAGTATCTGTTCCTTCCTGATGTGCTAATACACTTGTTTTCATAATCGTTGCATCAATTACAGTATCAGGAATTTTTTTCAAAAGGGCATTTGCTTCTTCATATTTCTCCATTTGGACATATTTTGTTGCAAGTATAAAAACGCTTGAATTTCTCACTCTTTCATCCTGACTATCTGCTGTTCGTTCCAGCCACTCAATAATAGCTGTATTATATTCCATTCGTTCTTCGTCATTAAGATCTGACAAAGTCAAAGATCCGTTCAGAACGGTTGCGATCGTATATATTAATAAGTCGCAATGAGGATACTCCTGTATTTTACGAGATGCCATCTCGAAAGCCTCTGTAAAGCTGTCCAATGAAACTTCCGAAAGTTCATTCACAAATTGTCCAATCTCTTTTTCTGTCAATTCTTCATGAAACGAAAACAATTCATTCATATCAATTTTCAATAGTCGTGCCAAAGCTGGAAGTAATGAGATACGGATATATGGTAACGCTGTATCAGCTCAAAGAATATCTGTAAACTTGGGTGCTGCCCCTTGTTCTCAATGTTCGCAAGGTAGCGCGGCGAGATAAACATTTCGTCGCCTACTTTCTTGCGGCTTTCCTTGCGTCCTTCACGCGCTGCCTTTATCGCTGCCCCAAAAGCCTTGAAGTCGTATTTTGGTACTGGTCTTTTTGCCATAGTTATTCACCCTCTTACATTTTACTGTTCCCCTTTCTCTTTGGATAAACATTATATAGTATAGCACAGATTTCGATATTCAGCAATTCCAACAAAACACTTTTCCGACTTTTATACATATTTTTAGGCAGCCCCGCCCCGGAAAGCAAAAACTGCCCACCCATTGCGGGCGGGCAGTCGCATTTTGACATCAGCTCTCGGTGGCGGTGCAGTTCCCCGTCGAGGGGTAGTAGAGGTTGTTGGCGATGAATTCCAGCTTCTCTTTCAGCACCAGCTCAAGGTTCGCCACGGCGTGGACCATGTTGGTGGCGGAGTCGTTGACTTCCAGCAGCTTGCACAGGTCCAGCTCCTCCATGCTGAGGGCGGCTTTCATCTTCTGGGTCTCGGCGCAGAGGATGTGGCTCAGGGCCGACTCCTGCAGAGCGATGCTCTCCATCAGGTCAACGACGGCCTGGTCGAAGGAAACTCTCGGCAGCGCGGGGCAGCCGCAGGAAACGCAGGGGGTGCAGTTGGTGGTATCAGCCATAAGAAGGACCTTCCTTTCTATAATAGGAATCGGGCGCAGTCCATCCTATGTGCCTCGCCGCCCGGATGTCACTCCGGCTTTGCGCTCTTCTGTACCTTCTCGATGGTGTCGCGGTAGCCGCCGGAGCCGTACTGGATGCAGCGGTTGATGCGGCTGATGGTGGCGGTGCTGATCTCCACCGCCTTTACGATCTGGTCGTAGGTGCTGCCGCCGAGCAGGAGCTTGGCCGCTTCCAGACGCTGGGCCATATCGGAGATCTCCTTGACCGTGCAGAGGTCTTCGAAGAAGTTGTAGCACTCCTCCCTCGTCTCAAGACTCAGGATCGCGTCGAACAGTGCGTCGGTGGTGGGGTTTCTTCTGGGGTTCTTGTCCGCCATAGCTGCCTCCTTTAGGGCAAAGTGCCGCAGGGTGCGGCAGGGGTCTTTCTATTACTCTGTTACTTTAGCACTTGAAAGCGTAAAAGTCAAGTATTCGGTCTTTCTTTCCGGGAGTTTAGCAGATTTCACCTGTGGAGGCATTCAGTTTTATTCATCTCACATCTGAACAAAAATCGCCTAAATTTTCTTAGTTTCTCCCCCGCAAAAATGGCACAGTCTCCTAACTTGCCCAAACTATATTGACAAATTATGAAATCGGGACTAAAGTATACACAATCATTCGGCAAATGCAATGAACAGGACATGACTTTTCGCATTCCCTGCGCTCAGAGAGCCGCCATTCCGGTGCAAGACGGCAGCACAGTGCGATCAGCCCTCACCTGCGAGCAGCCTGTGCGAACCCGCTTGCGGCAGTAGTGCATGGCCGTTCAGCCCACGTTACAGGGCGGCGTATCGGCGGCAGGAACGCCTGTACGCGCAAGCGGTTGCTCCCGAAAGCAGCAAACGAAGTGGTACCGCGGAGAACGACCGGTGCAGATGCACCGTTTGGCCTTCGTCTTCGAGGAAGACGGGATACATCTTTGTGTCTCTATCTTTCATGAGGACGGAGGCTTTTTTCACCCCTCCGGGCCGTTTCGCCTGCCCTGCTTTTGGGCACAGCCGTCCTGCTTCGGCCATTGCCGGTGTGAAAGAAAGGAAAGAGGTAAAAGAAATGAATACGCTGGTCATCGTTTTGATCGCAGCCGTGTGTCTGCTCGGCGCTTATACGCTGTACGGCCGCTGGCTGGCCAACAAATGGGGCATCGACCCCACCGCCAAGACCCCCGCAGTCGTCCACGAGGATGGCCGTGACTATGTCCCCACCAACGGCTGGACCGTGTTTGCACACCAGTTCAGCTCCATCGCCGGTGCAGGCCCTGTCACCGGTGCCATCCAGGCTGCTGCTTTCGGCTGGCTGCCTGTCCTGCTGTGGGTGCTGCTGGGCGGCATCTTCTTCGGCGCTGTCACCGACTTTGGCGCTCTGTACGCTTCCGTCAAGAACGACGGCAAGAGCATGGGCATGCTGATCGAGAAGTACATCGGCAAGACCGGCCGCAAGCTGTTCCTGCTGTTCTGCTGGCTGTTCTGCGGCATCGTCATTGCAGCGTTTGCTGACATGGTGGCCGGAACCTTCAACGCCTTCGGCGCCGACGGTGCTCTGGTGGAGGCTGCGCAGACCAACGGCGCTGCCGGTATGGTCTCCATCATGTTCATGGTCTTTGCTGTCGTCTTCGGCCTCATCCAGAAGAAGTTCAACTTCTCCGGCTGGAAAGAGAGCGTCATCAGCATCGTGTTCATCGTGCTGTCCTTCGTCATCGGTGCGAACCTGCCCCTCATTCTGGGCAAGGCTGCATGGAGCTACATCACCTTCGTCTACATCTTCTTTGCCGCCGTTCTGCCCATGTGGCTGCTGAAGCAGCCCCGTGACCACATGACCACCTTTATGTTCGTGGCCATGATCGCCGGTGCCGTTGTGGGCCTGCTGGTCGCTCATCCCACCATGAACCTGCCCGTCTTCACCGGCTTCACCAACGAGAAGCTGGGTACCATGTTCCCCATCCTGTTCGTCACCGTGGCCTGCGGTGCTGTCTCCGGCTTCCACAGCCTCGTCTCTTCCGGCACTTCCTCCAAGACCGTCGAGAACGAGAAGGATATGCTGAAGGTCGGCTATGGCGCCATGATCCTCGAGAGCCTGCTGGCTGTTCTGGCTCTCTGCGTCGCCGGTGCTGCTGCCGCTGCTGACGGCACCCCCGCCGCCGGTACTCCCTTCCAGATCTTCAGCCGCGGCGTCGCCGGTTTCTTTGTGATCACACGGTATGTCCCCGCTTCCACTTCCAGCTTTGCCTCTCCCTGATATCCTTCTCCAAGCTGCAGGGTCTGCCAGAGATAACCTGTCTCTGATTTTTTCGCAATCGTCCAGTTCTGCATATAGACCCATCTCGTATCATCCCCGGATTTCAAATGAATCTGCGCTGTTTTTTCACATACTTCTTCTGTTTTTTCAGAGTTTTCCACATTCAAAAATGCGTTTTCCCCATAATACTGCATTTCTCCATCCAGTGGATTTAATCTTGCCGGAACGCCCAGTGTACGGCAGATCGCCACAAACAACACCTTCTTCGATTCCAGACTTGCCCTCTGATAGCGAAGCGTTCCCGCCGGGGTTGTTAAAAGCTCTTCATATTCATATGCCGGTTCTTCCTGAATATTTTTGCAGATCCAATTCCAGATCTCTCTTGGATTCTTCTGAAACTGTGTTTTCTGCTCTTCTGTAAAAAATGCCTGAATTTTTCTTCTGTACGCACTCTGCTGTTCCCTTGAAATCCTTGGATTTAAAACATATTTTGCAAAAATCTCCGAAGGAAATGTATGTCCCCATACACATGCCTCCTCAAGATGCTCCAAAAGTTCCTGCGCCTTACAGTCTCTGAAATCTTTCAGGCTCAACTGATCCAGAAGCGCCTTTTTCCAAAGTGCATTTGGTGTTTCTGCATCGAGAAATTTTTGAATTTCCTGATGATTTCCCTTACTGTTTTCCAGTGCGTTCCCTGCTTCTTCTCCAAAGAAACTGTTTACTTTCGCAAGCCGCTTTTCTGTCGCCTGACGGAATTTTTGCGCACCTGTCTGCTTCTGCTCTTCTGTCGGTCTTTTCGTGTTGACAGGAGCATCCGAAGGTGCGATCATATCGAACGCCACCCACTCCTCTGCTGATTTTTCTGCTTTTTTTCCTGCAAGAACCAGTGTCTGCGCAGAAATTTCACGCGTATCCAAAATGGCAGTCACATGTCTATCTTCCTTCCACACGGAAACAAACAGGCTTCCTTTTCCGGTCCTGAGCACGACCTTCCCGTTTGCATCTGTTTTCTTTCGGGAGATTGCAACCAGCTCTGCATAATTCAACAGTTCAAAGCTAACTTCCGCATCTGCCACAGGAGTTCCGTCTTCTTCTGTCACAAACAGCTCCAGATCAACTGTTTTTGCATATCTGGAAAGCTGGTTCACCCCTGAGGTCACATCCGGATGTTCAATCACATCTCCGTCTGCCTGTTGTGAACCGAAAATTCTGGAATTGATCATCATAGAGCGGGAAGATGCATTGACGAACCATCCCAGATCCAGAATCTCTTCCGGCTCACAGGCTCCCAGAAAATGCCACGTTCCTTCACACCATACTTCGACCCAGGCATGATTGTCATCGCAATGTGCCCAGCGGTGCGCATATACCTGCCTTGCCGGGATTCCGATACTGCGCAGCGCATTTACCGTAAATACCGACTCTTCTCCGCAGCGTCCGATCCCGTTTCGATACACGGCCTCTGCAGAGATGGTACGGTCATCCGTTGCCTGATAAGTGGCTTCTTCGGCACACCAGTAATTTGTTTCCAGAATCGCTGCTTCCATCTGTTTTCCTGCAACTCTCTCCTGTAACTGTGCGTAAAATAAAGGTCTGCAGGAAGTAATTCCTTCGGTATTGACACGGTGGAATACCACATTGTCCAGAAAAATCTCATCCGGAATCCGGGTTTCTCCTTTCCAGATCTGTTCTTTTCTTAACTGTGCACCATGTGCTGCAAACTCTCGAAACATCTCGTAGGAATAATCTGCCACATCACTAAACGGCATATTGGCGTATAAATATTTTAAAAGCAGTGCAATATCTGCCGGCTCTGCATGAATCCTGGCCTCAATCTCTTTTCCTGCTCTCTCAAATTTTTCCGTGAAAACAGCAAACTGCCTCCGGATATTTTCTTCTGTCTCTTTTAAAAACATGTCTCTTCTCCTCCTGCCAACAGATAATACAAGCTGGATGTTCCCGCAGCAGTCGCTCCCTGCGGCTGTCCCTGGTACAACGGATTGTCTGTCCATGCGGTTCCCGCGATATCCAGATGGATCCACGGACGTCCCTGGGCAAACGCCTGAATGAACAGACCTGCCGTGATCGTTCCGCAGTAATCCCGTCCCATATTTTTGATATCCGCAATCTTACTTTCGATCATCTGTTTCTGTTCTTCAAAAATCGGAAGTCTCCAGTAGCGTTCTCCGCTTGTCTGTGCTGCCTTTAAAAATGCTCCGCAGAACGCATCGTCATCTGATAACAATCCTGCTGTGGAAAATCCAAGCATTCCCACAACTGCACCAGTCAGTGTCGCAATATCGATCACCCGGTCTGCATGCTCATCCTTCACCATATATGCCATAGCATCGGCAAGGATCAGACGACCTTCCGCATCCGTATTACAGATTTCAATCTTCTTTCCGCCATAGGAACCGATCACGTCTCCCGGAACCAGCGCAGACGGGCTGATCCTGTTTTCACACATTGGGATTACGCCGGTTACATTGACCTTGACCTGATTTGCTGCAAGTGCATAAATTGCCGCCGCAACAGATCGGAAGAGCGTCGTGTA
>OINS01000290.1_pt1 | contig 10124 bp, 7 predicted proteins | sample 1585391 | NCBI WGS metagenome assembly OINS01 (sample SAMN02674698, study PRJEB24791) | human gut metagenome, SKBSTL036 | isolation source: stool | host: Homo sapiens | place: USA
ACGCTCTTCCGATCTAGTTCCACAGACCGCTTATATCCATTCTTTTTCTTGAAATCCGACATAAGATAAGCTATGCCGTATTCTTTTGCCAGACGTATACCAATCTCGTTTAACTTCTGGGCGTTCTTTAAAGGACTAATAGAAAGTGTAGTGGTAAAATAATCGAAATTGCCCATTTTTGCTGCTTCTGCAGCTTCACGCAGGCGCATTTCATAGCATAAAAAGCAGCGTTCTCCCCCTTCTTTATCATTTTCATGTCCTTTTGCCATTTCATAAAAATCTTCCGGAACATAGCTTCCTTCTAAGAAGCTTACAGGATAAGTAAAATCCATTTCCCCGATCAGGCGTTTCTGTTCCCTTACTCTGGCTTCATACTCCTCTCTTGGAGAAATATTGGGGTTGTAGTACAATACTGTGATCTTAAAATATTCAGAAAGATATTCCAGCACATAGCTGCTGCATGGTGCACAGCAGCTATGCAAAAGAAGGGTTGGCACTTTTCCTTCTTTTACAAGCTGTTCTATCGTCTTATCCAGTATCCTCTGGTAATTTTCTTTCTGCTGCTGTGCTGCCATTTTTGCCCTCCTGTATCCTACGTGATTAGTACAGTTATTTACGAAACGATGTACTAGAAAAAGGACCGCTCCTTAAAGCCGCCCTTTTACTATTTAACTCCTTATTCTTAACGCCCTGCTGCCTGCTATGGTATCAGGATCTTCAGCAATAGCCATCCCTATAAGAAATCACGGATTCTCTTGCTTCTTACCGGATTGCGAAGTTTGCGCAGTGCTTTGGCTTCGATCTGACGAATACGCTCTCTTGTTACGTTAAATTCTTTTCCAACTTCTTCCAGTGTTCTTGGATGTCCGTCTTCCAGGCCAAAACGAAGTACGATGACCTGACGCTCTCTCTCTTTCAGATCTCCTAAAAGTGCATCAATGTGCTCTCTTAACATAACAGACTCTACATTCCCCTCAGGAGTCACTACATTGCTGTCAGCAACAAAATCACCAAGATTGGAATCATCTTCCTCACCGATAGGTGTCTCCAGAGATACAGGCTCCTGGGAGATCTTAAGGATCTCACGTACACGCTCTACAGACATATCCATCTCTTTTGCAATTTCTTCCGGCGTAGGTTCACGTCCAAGCTCCTGCAGTAACTGACGGGAAACGCGGATCAGTTTGTTAATAGTCTCAACCATATGCACCGGAATACGGATGGTACGTGCCTGGTCTGCGATTGCTCTGGTGATTGCCTGACGGATCCACCATGTAGCATAGGTACTGAATTTATAACCCTTGCGGTAATCAAATTTCTCAACCGCTTTGATCAGACCTAAGTTACCTTCCTGGATCAGGTCAAGGAAAAGCATTCCACGTCCCACATATCTCTTTGCAATGCTGACAACAAGACGAAGGTTTGCTTCTGCCAGACGTTTCTTGGCAGCCTCATCCCCATTCTCCATTCTCTTTGCAAGTTCGATTTCCTCTTCTGCTGAAAGAAGCGGAACCTTACCAATTTCCTTCAGATACATACGTACCGGATCCTCGATGCTTACACCTTCAGGAACAGAAAGATCGATCTTGTCAAGCTCAATCTCTTCTTCATCCAGCTTATCAATGTCTGCATCGTCATCATCCAGGATCATATCATCTGCATTACTGTCTGTAATCCTAAGCACATCCACTCCACTGGCTTCCAGAAAGTCAAATACTTTCTCCATCTGTTCAACTCCCAGTGGCTGGTCCTTAAAGAAGTCATTGATTTCCTGGTATTCCAGTACATTCTTTTTCTTTTTGGCAAGCTCCAGAAGTTCTACCAGTTTTTCACTGAATTTACCCATATTCATTTCCATATGTGCTCTATACCTCCATATAGTGTTTATATTTTATCCTTATTCGAAAGAAATATGCAGCTGCTGCCGCTTTCTTCCAAGCTCTTCCAGTTCTTTCTTTGCTTTTACAAGTTCCTGCAGTCCCTGTATATCTGTGGGATCCCAGGTTCTGTTTCTCTCTTTCAGACTCTCATCCTTAATCCTGATCACAGCATCCGAAAAAGCCCGGTTCTGTTCCTCCGGAGTCTCCAGATGGATCGTTGCATTAAAAAGAGATGAAACCTCTCTCTGCTCTTCACTGTCAATGAAAGCATTCATCAGCCTTGCAGGATTCACATCGCCATCCCTGTGCTGCTGGTAAAGCATCTCTGCCACCTGCCTGTACAGAGGAACCACGAAATCTGAAGGCTGGATATATTTTTCCACTGTGTCAAATATGCCCGGATAAGTTACCAGCCAGGTAAGCATCAGCTTCTGTGCTTTCTCTGCTGCACTCTCCTTCTTCTTTTGCTGACCTGCTCCCACAGGTTTAGGCTGAATCCTCTGCTCTGCCGGAGTTCCCTTCATTGCAAGAGCTCCGACTCTCTTTTTCAGATTCTCCACACTGATCCCACTGTTTCTGTAATCCTTTACGATTGCTTCTATGTAAAGATTTCTCTCCAGTTCATCGGAAAGCTCCAGAAGCATCTGTGCACACCGCTCAAAGAAACGGTTCTGTCCCTGGGGCTCCTCCATTGGAAATTCCCGCTCTGCCATATGTACGCGGAACATAAAGCTGTCCATAGCCTGCTCCAGACGTTTCTCAAACTCTTCCGCTCCAAGTGCCTTGATAAATTCATCCGGATCTTTATGTGGCTTAAGATTTACCACCCTCGAAGAAACACCTGCTTCCCTCAGGATCGGAATGGCACGAAGGGCAGCCCTCACGCCTGCATCATCACTGTCATACAGAAGCAATACCTCCTGAGTGTAACGCTTCAGCAGACTTGCATGTCCGGAAGTAAGTGCCGTTCCCAGCGATGCCACCGCATTGGTAAACCCTGCCTGATGCATGGATATCACATCCATATATCCTTCACACAGGATCAGATAATTTTTTCTCGTGGTTCTTGCAACATTCAGCCCGTACAGATTCCGGCTTTTATCAAAGATCGTAGTCTCCGGCGAGTTCAGGTACTTCGGCTTTCCGTCACCCATCACTCTGCCTCCAAATCCGATCACGCGGTTATTCACATCCATGATCGGGAAAATAACCCTGTTCCAGAACTTATCATACATTCCCCTGCGTTCATCCACATTGAACAGGCCGGAATCCCGCAGCAGTTCGTCACTGTAATTCTTTGACTTCAGATATTTGTACAAATCGTCACTGTACTTATCCGAATATCCCAGGCCAAACTTCCTGATCGTCTCCTCACTGAGTCCTCTGCCTGTCAGATATTCATGTGCCTGTCTGCCACTCTCACGACGCAGCTGATAATAGAAATATCCTGCTGCAAGCTTATTGATCTCCAGAAGGGCAGCCCGACGTTCTGCTTTCTTCTTTGCTTCTCCGGAATATTCAATCTTCGGAAGCTGCACCCCTGCCCTGTCTGCCAGATGCTTCAGTGCCTCCCCAAAGGTATAATTCTCATATTCCATCACAAAATTAAATACATTCCCGCCTGCTCCGCATCCGAAGCAGTAATACATCTGCTTCGCCGGTGTTACCGAAAAAGAGGGAGTTTTCTCATTATGAAACGGACAAAGTCCAAAATAGGTACTTCCTCTTTTGTTCAGCTTCACATACTGGGATACAACATCTACAATATCATTCTTCATCCTGACTTCTTCAATGATATCGTCTGAATAACGCATGCTTCGTCCTCCTTCTTGATCGATTAATAGACTTCCCATGCTTTTGGTATGTAAATCTCCCGGAATTTCCTTATAGAATACTGGTCTGTCATTCCTGAGAGATAGTCACATACTGCCTGTTCCTTCTTCTCTCCACGCACGATCAGCTCCCTGTATTCTTTTGACATTGCTTCCGGGTGTTCGACATAATATTCATATAACTCCGTCAGCATCTTCACTACCTTTTCCTCTTCCTTATGGGCTGCCGGATTCTCATATACATTCTGAAACATGAGAGTCCGCAGATCCATCATTGCCTCGTAGATCTCTGCTGACATCTTTATGGTATCCTGCTCAAGACTATTCTCTATCACATCATGAACAAATGTATTGAGCCGCTCTCTGGTTGTATAACCGAGCAGCATCCGAAGCGTGACAGGAATATCATCCTCAGAAATAATCCCCGCCCGCTGTGCATCATCCATATCATGATGAATATAGGCGATCTTGTCCGAAAGTCTTACTACCTTTCCTTCGAGAGTAGACGGATTCCCACTGGTTCTGTGATTCAGGATACCATCCCGGACCTCCCATGTGAGATTCAACCCTTCGCCGTTCTTCTCCAGTATCTGTGCAACCCTGACGCTCTGTTTATAGTGGGCAAAGCCATCCGGATTCACTGCATCAAGAGCCCTCTCACCTGCATGTCCAAAGGGAGTATGTCCCAGGTCATGTCCAAGTGCGATCGCTTCTACAAGATCTTCATTCAGTCTCAGTGCCTTCGCTATTGTTCTGGCAATCTGTGATACCTCAAGAGTATGTGTCAGTCTGGTCCTGTAATGGTCACCCTGGGGCGCCACAAAAACCTGTGTCTTATCCTTCATCCTGCGAAAAGCTTTACTATGAAGGATCCTGTCCCTGTCTCTCTGATAGACAGTCCGTACATCGCATTCTTCCTCCTGCCGCTCTCTGCCTCTGGAACAAAGACTCAAAGCAGCATAAGGACTGAGCATCTTTTGTTCACGCTGTTCCATGCTTTCTCTGATATTCATAAGCGATACCTCCACAAGCTGACAAAATACCTCTTATTAATTATATTCTACATAAAATTTCAAATTCCTCTTTTTTTCAAAAAAAAATTGAAATTTTTTTATATTTTTTTCAAAAAGGTGTTGACATTAGCTTTTACATTTGATATAGTATCACTTGTCGCGAGGGAGAGCAAAAGAATCCCAGAGAAATGCGATATGCGGAAGTGTCGGAACTGGCAGACGAGCAAGACTAAGGATCTTGTGAGCATTGCGCTCGTGTGGGTTCAAGTCCCATCTTCCGCATAAGAAACGGTTTGAATGCTATTATATGTGCATTTAAGCCGTTTTTTTGTGTCATCATAATAACCTGAGTTGCAGTGTTTCGCTGATACGATAAGTGTTTCAGTAGGAGCTTCTTTTTTGTACTGTGGGAAATTACTTATAGTATATTCATAAAAAATTCATATCTTTTTGTTAAAATAATGTGTAGATTGTTACGATATAATTTGTTTGAATACAAGCGATATTGAACCTGAATGGTAACTGTTTGGCAGATTGCTGTTTTGTATGACACTGGGCAGTTATCCTGAATGGAGTGCGGCAGGAGAATCAGGTATGAAAAAAAACAAAATGGACACACAGGAATATCAGTTTATAAAAGAAACGGTAAAAAAACAGCCAAAAGAGAATGGCAGTCTGTTGCGCAGGCTGCTTATGATAGCAGGATGTGGCGTTTTGTTTGGAGGTTGCGCAGCCGTAACCTTTGCCAGTGTGTTTCCGGTTATGGCGGATAGAGAAGAGAATACACAGCAGAAAATCGAACTGACAGGATCGGATGTAGCGGAGACGATATCTGAAGAACAGGCAACAGAGAGGGAATCTGTTGCTTCAGTTTCTGAAAAAGAGGAGAAGAGTCTTCTGGCAATGCGTCAGGAGATGTATAGGGAAGTGCTGAAAGTTTCCCAAAAATCCCGAAAATCTCTTGTAAACGTGAGAGGAATTTCAAAGGATGAGGATTTGCTGAATAATTCTTATTTGCAGCAGGAAGATACGGAAGGTCTTGTCTTTCTTGAAACAGAGACGCAATTTTATATCCTGACCTATGAGGAAGAACTGGAAAATCTGCAGGAACTGCAGGTGACTTTTGCAGATGGTTCGACAGTGCAGGGAGAGATATGCAGGGGAGATGCAGATTCCGGATTTGCAGTTGCAACTGTGAGAAAAAATCTTCTCAATGACAGTACAAGAGAAGGTATCGTGGTATCTGATCTGACAGACACAAAGAAACTGGGACAGAGCGATATAGTAATTGCTATCGGAAGTCCTGCCGGTGACAGTGATGCGGTGGTTTATGGAATGATCACTTCTGTTTCTGAAAAACTATCGGTAGCGGATACGGAGTATAATGTGTTGGCTACAGATGTGCAGGGGAATGAAGATGGAAGTGGTGTGCTGCTTGATTCTGACGGAAATGTGGCAGGTATGATACTGAAGAAGAATGAAAACGATGGAGATAATATTCATGCAGTTTCCATTTCGCAGATTCTTCCGTTGGTAGAACATTTGGCTAACAAAGAGACAATCAGATATACAGGTATTTATGGAACAGAGATAACTCAGGCACAATGTAGAAAACTGGGAATTGATCAGGGACTTTACGTGGAGCGTACACAAGAAGAATCTCCTGCGATGAAGGCAGGGATACAGTGTGGAGATATCATAAGTAAGATTGATGGAACTCCCACAGAGAGTATGCAGTCTTATTATACATATCTTCAGACAAAAAAGCAGGGAGAAAATCTTACCATAACGGTTCTTCGCAAAAATTCCGATGGTGAGTATGCGGAGAAAGATTATAAGGTAACAGTTGGAGAGAGATAGTGACAGGCGGAGAATCCTGCAAGCGGGATTCTTTCTTGTGGAATTGTTATAATACTAAAAATAAAGGATAGAGAGGCAGGCTTTATGCGTTTTTTAAATGAGTTACATGAGGGAGACAGAATTAATGGGATTTATCTGTGCAAGCAGAAACAGTCTGCGGTAACGAAGAATGGAAAACCCTATGAGAATATTATCCTCCAGGATAAAACCGGAATCATGGATGGCAAGATCTGGGATCCAAATTCGCTGGGAATTGATGATTTCGATGCCCTGGATTATATTGATGTTGTGGGAGATGTGACCAGCTTTGCAGGGGCTATGCAGTTGAATATCAAGCGTGTGCGCAAGGCTGCCGAAGATGAATATGACCCGGCAGATTATCTTCCTGTAAGTGAGAACAGCACAGATGATATGTACAGCCAGCTGAGAGCATTTATTGACAGTGTGGAGAATACTTATCTGTCTGCACTTCTGAAGAAATTATTTGTGGAAGATGAAGCTTTTGTGAAAGCGTTTGAAGGACATTCTGCAGCGAAGACAGTACATCACGGATTTATCGGCGGTCTGATGGAGCATACTCTGGGAGTGACCAGACTCTGCGATTATATGTCAAAGGCATACCCGGTCATCAACAGGGATTTACTGATCACAGCATCACTTCTTCATGATATCGGAAAGACAAAAGAATTATCTGCATTTCCGTTAAATGATTATACAGATGAAGGTCAGCTTCTGGGACATATTTATATGGGAGCGCAGATGATCAATGATCTTGCGCGCCAGATACCGGAATTTCCGGAGGTGCTTAAGAATGAACTGATCCATTGTATCCTGTCCCACCATGGAGAACTGGAATATGGTTCCCCGAAAAAACCTGCACTGGTGGAGGCCGTAGCCCTCAATCTTGCAGATAATACAGATGCAAGAATGGAAACCATCACAGAGATTTTTGCAGCAAACAAGAGCAAAAAAGAATGGCTTGGATATAATAAATTGTTTGAATCCAACTTAAGAAGAACAGATGAGGTGTAATCTTTATGGAATTTCGTAAGAACGATCTTGTTACGTTAGAGATAGAAGATTGCGGAATTGACGGTGAAGGTATCGGAAAAGCCGATGGCTTCACCGTTTTTGTCAAGGACGCAGTGATCGGAGATACAGTAACAGCCAAAATTATAAAAGCAAAGAAAAATTATGGTTACGGACGTCTTATGGAGGTGCTGAAGCCATCTCCGTACAGAGTTGAGCCCAAGTGCGAATTTGCCCGCCAGTGTGGCGGATGCCAGCTTCAGGCACTTTCCTATGATCAGCAGCTTGTATTTAAGACAAATAAGGTGAAGGGACATCTGGAACGTATCGGTGGCTTTACAGATATCCCCATGGAGCCGATCATTGGCATGGATGAACTTTTTCATTACAGAAATAAGGCACAGTTTCCTGTAGGCAGAAATAAAGAGGGAAAAATCGTTACAGGTTTCTATGCGGGAAGAACCCACAACATTATCGAAAACCGTGACTGTGCACTTGGTGTAGCTGAGAATAAAGAAGTTCTGGACTGTGTAATCGCACATATGGAGAAATACGGGATTGAACCATATAATGAAGCAACAGGCAAAGGGCTGGTGCGCCATGTCCTGATCCGTTACGGATACTTCACAAAAGAAGTGATGGTCTGTCTGATCCTGAACGGAAATAAGATTCCGAAAGAGGAACAGCTTGTAAAATCTCTGTGTGAGATTCCGGGAATGACAAGCATCACCATCAATGTAAATAAGAAACATAGCAATGTAATCCTTGGTGAGGAAATCCGTCTGCTCTGGGGTCAGGAATATATCACAGACAGGATCGGAGATATTTCCTATCAGATTTCTCCTCTGTCTTTCTATCAGGTAAATCCTATGCAGACCCAGAAGCTTTATGCGAAGGCACTGGAATACGCAGATCTTCATGGGGAAGAGACAGTATGGGATCTCTACTGTGGGATCGGAACCATTTCCCTGTTCCTGGCACAGAAAGCAAAATTTGTCCGTGGTGTGGAAATTGTTCCTGCAGCTATAGAGAATGCGAAAGAAAATGCGAAACTTAATGGCCTGGAGAATACAGAGTTCTTTGTGGGTAAGGCAGAAGAAGTGCTGCCAAGAGAGTATAAGAAAAATGGTGTTTATGCAGATGTTATCGTTGTAGACCCGCCAAGAAAAGGCTGTGATGAAACTCTGCTGGAGACCATGATTGAGATGAACCCGGATAGGATTGTGTATGTAAGTTGCGACAGTGCGACGTTGGCAAGGGATCTGAAGTATCTGTGTGAGAGGGGATATGAGCTTAGAAAAGTATGCCCGGTTGATCAATTTGGGATGACTGTTCACGTGGAGACGGTAGTTCTTTTGTCCCAACAAAAACCAGATGACACGATAGAGATCGACTTAGACCTGGACGAGCTGGATGCCACCAGTGCCGAGTTGAAAGCAACCTATCAGGAAATCAAAGATTATGTGCTGAAAGAATTTGGCTTGAAGGTTTCAAGTTTATATATTTCTCAGGTAAAACGCAAATGTGGAATTGAAGTGGGAGAAAACTATAATCTTCCAAAATCAGAAAATGCAAGAGTTCCGCAATGCCCGAAAGAGAAAGAAGATGCTATCAAGGCTGCCCTGAAATATTATGCGATGATCTAAGGACATCGCTGATTTCAAGGAGGAATAACACATGAAAAGCACATTTGAAAAAATGGGTGGAACCTACACACTTGGCGCAGACGGAATTTACTATCCGAATCTTGTCAGTACAGATGAAGAACCGCATTATGGGAAATATGGAATGATGCGGAAAACGTATCTGAAAGAGCATCGTCCGGCAAAGTATTCATTGTATATGTTGGAAGACAGGCTGACGTCACATCTGAATATGGTGGATGATGAGGCGCAGGATAGAATGGAGACTCTGGTAAGCCAGATGATGGATAAACAGGGCATTACAGATGAGTTAAAAGCTCGTGACCAAATGGCGTGGGTTGGAGCTGTAAATAACATCCGTAATGCAGCGGAAGAGATTGTGTTAAAAGAATTAGTGTATATTTAAGGTAATGGAAAGCTCCTTCGGGAGCTTTTCGCTGTTTGGAAGAGATTATATAGAAAATGGGTTAAGAAGATGGTATTATTAAAGCAACGGGATTTTTTTATTATAGTATCTAAAATGTTTTATTCATTACAAGGAAATGGAATTGATGAATGCCATTAAACTTCCTAATAGAAATAGAATCGTTCGATATTCTGAATTGGAAAATTTGATAAGTACAGATTAGAGCACGTGTAGATGTAATAAGAGAACGAAAGGAAAAATATGGGAAAAAGCACAAAGAAGAAAAACAAAAAGATTACAGCTCCAAAAGCAAATATTCAGGAATTAAGTATTTCTAGGGATGGCGGACAAATTGCACTCAGGGGGTATTCATATCAATTTTTGTATTCGTGTTATTTAATTCTTTCGTCATCAAATCCAAGCAATTTTTTCCAGCTTGAGGGGATTGAAGATATTGATTG
>OINS01000293.1_pt1 | contig 10072 bp, 12 predicted proteins | sample 1585391 | NCBI WGS metagenome assembly OINS01 (sample SAMN02674698, study PRJEB24791) | human gut metagenome, SKBSTL036 | isolation source: stool | host: Homo sapiens | place: USA
TGCGATATGCAGTTTGCGGATGTTGCTTGTGCATTAAAAACGCAAACTGCTATAATCTATCATAGGCAAATGAATTGCAAATATCTCTGCCTAAGTTTACCCTCTCCGGCCCTGTTTGTCAACGGAGACAGCAAAGAGGAGCAGTCTTGGCCGCCACTCTTTGCTTCTTTGAGAAGTTTTTGTCGAATCTGCCCGTTTAGATTGACGAATGGCTCAACTTTTTGTATACTGAACAGGCACGAAGTTGACAGAATTTTCCTGTTTTTCCTGCACAGGAACATTTTTTGCGTTGTGTCGGTGTAAACGACGCTCATTCTGCCATCTTTCCGGACACACTGAAAAGGAGAAATGAATATGAAAACAACTGGCATCGTTCGGGGCATCGATTCTCTGGGCCGCATCGTCCTCCCCAAGGAGCTGCGCACCAATATGCACATCGACAAGGACTCGAAGCTCGAGATCTTCGTGGAGGGCGATCAGATCATCCTCAAAAAGCACCGTCCCGCCGGAAGCTGCGATTTCTGCGGTGAGCTGGCGGCCGACATGGCCCAGTATGAGGGTTACTGCATCTGCCCCGCCTGCCGGGCCAAGATCGCTGCGCTGTAAACGGAAAAGGAGAATCACATGAGTCAGATGACCGACTTCACCCTGCCCTCCTGCGTACCGGGCCGGACGCTCCATGCATTCCGCTGTGTGCCGGAGGGTGAGGTGCGGGCCATCCTGCAGCTCTCCCACGGCATGGTGGAGTTCATCGACCGGTACAAGCCTCTGGCCGAGTATCTGGCCGCCCGGGGCATCCTTGTCACCGGCCACGACCATCTGGGCCACGGCGGCTCCATCCGCACCAGGGCGGATTACGGCTATTTCGCCCAGCCCGACGGCAACCGCGCCGTCCTCGACGACCTCCACGCTGTCACTGCGCTGACGAAGCAGCTCTATCCCGGCGTCCCCTATTTTCTGCTGGGCCACAGCATGGGCTCGTTCTACGCCCGGCAGTACCTTTGCGAGTGGGGCGGTGAGCTTGACGGAGCCATCATCATGGGCACCGGCTTCCAGCCCAAAGCGCTGGTCGCCACGGCCCGGACGCTCTGCCGGGTGCTGGCCGTCTTTTTCGGCTGGGAGCACCGCAGCAAACTGGTGGCGAACCTCTCCTTCCTCGGCTATAACAGGGGCCTCGAGGGCCGCACGCCTCAGGACTGGCTCAACCGTGACCAGGCCGAAGTGGACAAGTACCGCGCCGACGAGCGCTGCATGTTCACCTTCACCCTGAACGCCTACTACAGCATGTTCACAGGCATCCTGCGGCTGTACGACCCCGCCGTTCTGGCCGGGGTGCCGAAGGACCTGCCCCTTCTCTTCCTCGCCGGTGACGCCGACCCTGTGGGCGAGCGCACCGCCGGAGTCCGGCGGGCCATCCAGAGCCTCCGGGACACCGGTGTCGGGAACATCGAGTCGAAATTCTACCCCGGCGCCCGCCACGAGCTGCTGGTGGAGACGAACAAAGCCGAAGTGTTTGCGGACATCGCGGACTGGCTGGACAGACAGATCTGATAAACATAACGGGGCTGTTGTGCAACAGCCCCGTTTTTTTGTTTTTCTTCTTTACTTTTTGGCTGCCCAGCCGTCCACGACAGCCACAAGGGCCTTGCCCCGGCGGCCCAGAATTTTAGGCAGCAGGATGCGGGCCATGGCCCAGACGCCGGAGAAGTTGTACAGGATGATGAGGGCGGTAATGATGCCCGTCCAGAGGCCGTACAGCGGCGTATCGGCCAGCAGTACGAAAGCCTCGAACACCAGCGCGGCGGCGTTGACGAGGACACGGCCCGGGTGGACATGCATCCCGATCATGCCGTGGGCATCAATGGCGCGGAGAGTGAACACCAGACCGAGGCCGAGGAAGGACGCATAGGTCGCACCCACAGGACCCCACCACTTGATGAAGAGGTAGTTCATGAGGCAGTTGCTGACGGCACCGGCCATCATGGTGACCATGCTACGCTGGGACTTCTTATTCACGACATAGACGCTGTTCATGAACTGGTTGAAGCAGCTGCAGGTAGACGCCAGCACGAGGAACGGCACGAAGTGCCATGCGTAATAGTAGTTGGACTTCATGACGTGCATGACCGGGCGGCAGAGCCAGATGATGCCCGCTGCACAGCAGAACAGCACGCTGGAATAGGTGCGGAAGATCTGGGTAAAGAACTTGGCTCTCCCCTCTTCTTCGGTGACAGCCGACAGCTGCCATGCGTCGTAGAAGATAAGGCCCAGCGTCGTGAGGATGGTGGGCAGGAAGTAGCCGGTGGAGAGCAGGCCGCTCCATGCGTCGCCGCTGTGGCCGTCGAGGCCGTCGCACATCTCACGCACAAAGAACAAATCGGATGCGTTGATGATCCAGAAGCTTATCTGGGCCGGTATCATGGGCAGCGAGAAGTGGAGCATCTGCTTCCAGAGGGTCTTGTTGATGCCCTTCAGCTCGATGAAATCCCAGAGCTTGCCGGTGAACATCAGGAAGAGCACGCTCACGAGGTCGCCGCTGATGATGGCCAGCAGATAGCCGTTGGCCCCCCACTTGAAGCCCACCAGATAGAGCACATAAAACGCCATGGTCGCCACGGTGCAGAGCACGCCGTCCACGGCCACCAGCTTGTTCCACTGGCGGCTGCGCACGAACTGGGTGCAGAGGGTGCGCAGGCAGCTCATCAGGACGTAAATATAAATGAGCAGGCCGTACTGAGCCATATCGGGCAAAAACTGCGCCACCGGCCAGCAGAGCACGAGGATGCCGAAGCCGCCGAGGATGGTGAGCAGGCCGTTGGTGAACACCTGCTTTTCGCTGTTGCCCTTGTCGAGGCCGAAGCGGATGATGGCGTTGGACATGCCCATCGACACAAAGGGGATGAGCAGGTTGGCGTACTGGCTCAAAATCTTCGACAGGCCGAGGTCGGAGATCTCGGCCATCGCGTAGGTCAGGAACGGCTGGACGATGAGCGTCAGCAGCTTGGACGAAAAGCTGCTGATGGCAAAGATGATGGTATTGCCGGCGAGCTTTGAATATTTATCGCCGCCGGAGGTCTTTTCGCTTTCCAAAAGATTTTCTCCTCTATTTTTTACTGGCTTGCCCTCTCAGTCAGACCCTTTCGGGTCTGCCAGCTCCCCCAAAGGGGGAGCCTTTTTGCCTCTCCCTTTGGGAGAGGTGTCACCGAAGGTGACGGAGAGGGCAAGGCCGTTATCCTTTTAATAAGTCTCTTCGGGCTTTCCAGTCCGGCATCAGCTTCGCCACTTCGGCCCAGAAAGCCGGGCTGTGGTTGGGCTGCAAAAAGTGGCAGTACTCATGCACTACCACATAGATCTGTGCCGCCTCGGGCATATTGTAGAGCTGGAGCGCGAAGGTGATCTGGCGCTTCGCCATGTGGCAGACGCCCCAGCGGCTGGTCATGCTGCGCACTTTGATGGTGGGCTTCTGCCCGCCCAGCACCCCGGCAAAGGCCGGGTAGACCTTGTCGCTCATGGCCGTGAAGCGGGCCAGGGCGGCCGCCTTGTCGGGCAGCTCCTCCTGCCGCTTTTCGCGGGCGGCCTGCCGGGCCTGTGCGGCCCGTATCCACTCCGCCTCGGCGATGACGTAGGCGTCAGCCGCTTCCAGCGTCGTGCGCAGAGGGATGCTGAGGGCCACGGTGCCGTCCCGCCGGACGTGGAGGTTGAGCCGCTTGACCCGCCCTCGCGTCAGCTCATAGGGGATGCCCCCGGCCGCCCGCAGCATCACGCGCTCTTTTTGCATCTGTGCAGCTCCGCAAGGGGCAGCTGAGACAGCAGGACGGCGGCGAAGATGAGGGCGCAGCCTGCGCTCTCCCGCATCGAAAGGTTCTGACCCAGCAGCAGCCAGCCGCCCAGCGCGCTGAATACGCTTTCCAAACACATGATAAGGCTGGCGATGGCGGGGTTCAGCTCTTTCTGGCCCAGGATTTGAAGCGTATAGCCCGCGCCGCTGGACATGACGCCGCAGTAGACCACGGGCAGAAAGTTTGCGCCGTACTCTGCCAGCGTGGGCGTCTCGAAGATCAGCGCCGCCGCAGAGCTTTCCACAGCCACCACGATGAACTGGATGAGGCTCAGCCGCACACCGTCCACAAGCGGCGAAAAGTGGTCGATGGACATGATCTGGAAGCTGAACAGCACGGCGCAGCTGAGAAGTATCCAGTCGCTGGTCTCAATGCCGCCGAAGCCGTTCTTCATGCAGAGCATATACAGGCCCGCCACGGCGATGACCATGCTGACCCAGAGCTGAGCGCTGCCCTTCCGTCCCAGAAAGAGGCCGAACACCGGCACCATCACAACGTACATGGCCGTCAGGAACGCGGCCTTGGCCGTGGACGGGTTGATGGTGATGCCGATCTGCTGAGCCGCAGAGGCCGCGAACAGGAAGGTGCCGCAGACGAGGCCCGCCGCCAGCAGGGTCTTTCGCTCCGGCTTCTCTTTTGGCCAGCCGTAGGGCTGGCCCTGTTTTTTGCGCACGGCATCGAAAGCGAACACGGTGGGGATCAGCACAAGGACAGCCAGCCAGCTGCGCCCTGCGAGGAAGGAATAGGCCCCCATGCCGGAGCCTGCGCTCTGAGCTACGAAAGCCGTACCCCAGATAAAGGCACAGAGCATCAGCATGAGCGAATGTCTGGTCTGTGTCTTCATCCTGCAATGCCCTCCACCTTGAGTCCGCCGTAGAGGTAGTAGCGGCTGGAATCGTAGGAGATGGTCAGGCGGTAGCTGGCCGCCGGGTCCAGCCCGGAGATGACGCAGCGGTAGTTCTGACCATCGGTCTTGATATAATAGGTGCTTCCGTTGACGTACTGTGCGCCGCCGGCCACCTTCTGCCAGACGGACACCTTGTACCGCTGGGTACCCTCGGCGGTGCCGTAGCCGGTGATGGTCAGGCTGCCGCCCGGGACGGTGAAGTAATCGGTCTGGCGGCTCCAGATGCCGTTGAACACGATATTCAGGCTCCCGTTCACCGCCGCCGAGGCGTACTTGGCCGAGGCGTCAGCAATGCCCTCGATGTTCAGCGGGTCGCTGGTCGGTTCGGCCCAGCGGGTGCTGTCCTCTTCCTGCACCTCATTGTCCGCGCTGTTCTTCATGTCCAGCACAGTCTTGACGCCGGATGCAGCCACAAGCAGCACCAGCACCGCCACGACGAGCAGGGCGATTCGCTTTATCTTTTTCATGATCTTTTATCCTCAAATTTTGTTTTAACACGAGGTTTTACACGATTTATATAGTATACCGCATTTTATGCTCCCATACAAGAGTTCAGGCTGTAGTCAGAGCGGCCAGCGCCGCACGTTCGGCGTCGGCAAGCTCCGGCTGGGCTGACCGGAACAGCGAATCGTACCGGTAGAGCGCCCAGCCGCCCGCGCCGAGGCTGTGCAGACGTTCCACCTGCCGGGCAAGAGCGCTGCCCGTACACCACTGGCTCTGGCTGTCCTCGTTGGCACCGCCGTCGCCCTCGCCGATGCGATAAGCCCCCAGCCCGAAGTAGAGGGCCGTGGATGCCGCCCGGGGCATGGCCAGCCACTCCGGCACGATGTTCTCAAAGGCGAAGCGGGTGCTGCCCGACTGGAGGGTATAGCCGCAGCCCCAGTATATCTGCGGGCAGAGGTAGTCCACCACAGCGTTTTCGCCCTCGGCGGCCAGCCATGCTTTCACGTCGCTGTACTGCTGGCCGAGGTCGTTGTCGGGGTTGCCCTGGGGGCTGACGCCGAAACGGAGGGTAGCGTCGGCGGCTTTGACGGCATCGTGGGCCGCTTTCACCAGCGCGGTGACGTTCTGCCGCCGCCATGCGGCCAGATCCCCCGCGCCGCTGGCGGCGAACTGGGCCGCGTCCAGCGCAGCATCTGTCGTGGGGTAAAAATAGTCGTCGAAGTGGATGCCGTCCACAGCATAGTTCTGCACCAGCTCGGCCACGCCCTGCACCACATAGTCTGCGGCTTCCGGGATGGCCGGGTTCAGGTACAGCCCCTCGCCCACGGCGCAGACCCACTCGGGATGTACATTGGCAAGGTTATTTTCCGCCAGCGCGGGCGGCATCTTCGCCGAGGAGCGGAGGCGGTAGGGGTTGACCCACGCTTCCAGCGAGAGGCCCCGGCTGTGTGCTTCGGTGATGAGGACGTCCAGCGGGTCGAAGCCGGGGTCCTGCCCCTGCTCGCCGGTGCAGAGATGGCTCCACGGGAACAGGGTGCTCCTGTAAAGAGCATCCCCGAAAGGCCGCACCTGCGCGATGACGGTGTTCAGCCCGATGGACAGACAGTTGTCCATCAGCTCCGCCGCACCGGCACGGAAGGCTTCTTCGGAGGAAAAGTCCATCCCGGCCCATTCCAGATAGCTCACCCAGACGGCCCGCCATTCACCCGTGGGCAGGGCGGCGTTGGGCTCTGCTTCGTCCGTCGGCGGCACCGACGACGCCGAGGCCGTCTGGCCCCGGCCCAGCAGCACCGCTGCCCCGGCCAGCGCGGCACAGCCGGCCCCGGCCAGGAACGCCCGCCGCCCGAACCGGCCCCGCCGGGCGCGGTGTCTTCTCCGCCGCTGGGTCATGCGTCCTCCTGCATCTTATAGAGGCTCAGCGCCGCCCAGCCCCGGGCGCAGGCCAGCAGCACCCAGAGCAGGTTCGTCCAGAAGCCCAGCGCGGCCATGCCGCCGTATTTCGCCATCAGCAGGAAGAACAGGTGGAGCGCCTCGGCGGCACCCACCAGCTGCAGCTGGCGCTGGATGGCCATGCCGCGCTTGTACTCCGTGCTGAGCAGCAGCGGCCAGGCCAGCGCAGAGCAGAGGTAGCCCGCCCAGCCGTTGACCATGTAGCTCACCATCAGCAGCACGAACACGCCGGTGAAGTTGCGTTTTTCCCAGCTTGCCGAGCCTTTTTCCGCCGCGAGGAAAAGGGCCGCGATGCCCGCCGCGGCGAATGCGATCTGTTCGATGAGGCCGAAGCTGGTGCCGCTCAGGACGGCAAAACCGTTGAGCATGGAGGCCGCTGCGGAAGCCAGCAGCAGGAAATACCAGGTCTTGCGCGTGAATTTGAGTTTCATATCGTCCCTCCCGCCCGCAGAAAGGGCGCAGGCTCCCCATCAGTTTTTGGAATTTTTCAAATATTATAACACATTTTGGGGCGTGTTGTGTTACAATAAGGAAAACTCGACACAAATTCCATGGGGAGGCGCACATGAACGCTGTTTTTTCCATCCTTCTTCTCGCGGCCATTCTGGGCTTTATCGTATTTCTGCTGTCTAAGAAAGACCAGAACCGCCGCAGCCAGTACGGCCCCAGCGGCCTGTCCGAGTTCCGCACCGATCTGCCGCTGGACGACTGCTTCGACCGGCTGGACCAGCACAGCCCGGACGATGTCTTCGCCTACGAGTGCCGCCGGGAGAACGACGGCGGCTTCACCCTCCACCTGACGCTCCATCAGCCCACCCAGCAGCCGCTGGACACCCTCTACACCCTCCGGTTCGACCCGGGCCGCCAGACCATCGTGACCCTCATCTTCATCCGGGAAGCTTTTGGCTACAAAGAGCCGCTGTTCCAGCCCGCGATGCTGGACGAGTTCATGCTGCGCAAGTTCGACGCCCGCCGCACAAAATAATTCCGGCAAAGGGATTTGCTTTTTTCTGATTTTTTGGTATACTTATAGTTAGTCCATGTGCGGCAGACCGCCGTCTTCGTGGGCCAGTAGCTCAGTTGGTCAGAGCTGGCGGCTCATAACCGCTTGGTCGCGGGTTCAAGTCCTGCCTGGCCCATAACAAAAACAGCACCCCAGACGGGGTGCTGTTTTTGTTATACAGGGTCGGCCGGACTTGAACAGGGCCACCGCAAATGTGAGCAGGAAGACCACTGCGGGCAGGATGACATCCCTGCGGGCAAATTTTTTGAGTGCCATTGCTCGTTTCCTCCTGTTCCGGCATTTCCGTTTTATCCCATTATAAGAAATCCGGGTGCAAAAGTAAATCATCCGCCCCCGAAAATTCACAAAAGTGTGCAATAATGGAAAAAGCCCGGTGGTTTCAACGAACCATCGAGCTTTTTCTTGGCGGAGTAGGAGGGATTTGAACCCTCGCGCCGTTGTTTAGACGACCTACGCCCTTAGCAGGGGCGCCTCTTCGGCCTCTTGAGTACTACTCCAGAGCAAAGTGCATTACACTTATTCAAAAAAATGGCGGAGAGAGTGGGATTCGAACCCACGGTACGTTGCCGTACGGCAGTTTTCAAGACTGCTTCCTTAAACCACTCGGACATCTCTCCTCGTGGGCACTCGCACACGCCGTACCGAATGCCTATTTAATTTACCAGATTTCCGGCCTTCTGTCAAGCCCAAATTGAAACTTTTTCGTCCAGCCCTGCAGATCCCCGTCATGCGACAACCTTTTTTTGGCTGTCCGCTCACTTTTCTCTTTACAAAAACATCTTTTCGTTGTACAATAAAAGCATAAAATATTGACCTCGGAGTAAAGGAGTGTACGACCATGTCGTTTTCAGAGCTTTTGAAGCAGTGCCGCAAGCAGAAGGGGATCAGTCAGGCTGAGCTGGCATCCAAACTGGGGGTGACCCAGCAGGCCGTCGGCAAGTGGGAAAGCGGCAAATCCTCTCCCGACCCCGCCACGGTGGCCCGCATCGCTGAGATCCTGAGCACCACAGCCGATTTCCTGCTGGGGCTCTACCGCCCGGTGTCCAACGTGACCACCCCCGAGGAGCGCTTTTTCGGCAACTACGCCGAGAGCCTCATCCCGGTCATCGGCACCGTGAAGGCCGGGTACGGCGCACTGGCCTTTGAGGAGGATTATGGGCAGGAGTATGCCCGCGTCAAGGACCCCTCCAACTACTTCTACCTCGTCGTGCGCGGCGACAGCATGGAGCCCCGCATCCAGGACGGCGACCTCGCCCTTGTCCACAAGCAGGATACGCTGGAAAACGGCGACCTGGGTGTGCTGGTCTACGGCGACGAGGGCGAAGGCACCCTCAAGCGGTATATCCAGCGGGGCAACTGCGTCGTTCTGCAGCCCTTCAACCCCGCTTACAACGAGCTGGTCATCAAGGGTGAGGACCTGAACCGCCTGCACATCGCGGGCCGCGTGGTCGAGACGAAGGCCAAGTGGTGAGTCTCTCCCCTGCCCCACAGCTTCCGATCAGCAGCTGTGGGGGTAAGGGGGAGATATACCCTTCTGGGAGGTATCTTTCTATGGAACAGTCCCTGATGGACAAGCTCACCATCTTGGCCGACAGCGCAAAATATGACGTGGCCTGCACGTCCAGCGGCGCGTCCCATCCGGCGAAGCGCGGCACCATCGGCGCTGATATCTTTGTGTCCACCCGGGATGCGTTTGCCGAAATAAAGCCTGTGCGTCCGGCTGTTTCTTTGAAAGAAATTGTAAAGCAACCTATGGAAACATGGAAAAACAGTATGAAGAATGATTTTGAAGATAGTGTCTTCAAAAAGTTCCCTGAGATTGCTGCTATCAAAGATGAATTGTATGATTTGGGGGCAGTGTATGCCGCCATGAGTGGCTCGGGGTCTTCCGTCTATGGTATTTTCAAAGCACCGATAGAGAATGTGGAAGATAAATTCTGTGGATGCTTTTGCAGACAGAGAGCGTTGGAATAGTGTGGCAGATCAGTGGTTAGTGATTAGTGGTTCATATCCATGCGACATCACAGCGCAGCTCATTAACCACTAACCACTAATCACTATTTTTCCTTCTGTTTAATTTGTATGCTCCAAAGAAAGTCTTATATTTGCACATTTGATTAAAGTTTGTGCAAAATATAAACAAAAGAGTATATACAATGGAGCAGAGTTTTATTGCCTTCCTGGAAGACAGTATAAAGAAAAACTGGGACTTGGATGCCCTTACAGATTATAAAGGTGCCACATTACAATATAAAGATGTAGCCCGCAAAATAGAAAAGCTACACATCATCTTCGAATTAAGCGGCATCAAGCAAGGAGACAAGATAGCTGTCTGTGGCCGCAACAGTTCTCATTGGGGAGTTACTTTCCTGGCTGCCGTTTCATACGGGGCAGTGATTGTTCCCATTC
>OINS01000294.1_pt1 | contig 10055 bp, 9 predicted proteins | sample 1585391 | NCBI WGS metagenome assembly OINS01 (sample SAMN02674698, study PRJEB24791) | human gut metagenome, SKBSTL036 | isolation source: stool | host: Homo sapiens | place: USA
GTTTGATGTTAGTAATACAAGAATTTGAAATTTCAGAGGTAAAGATAATTGATATCTTCAGATAAAGGAAAACATAATTGTTAAAATAGCAAAATCAAAAGAAGTTAAAATAAATTTATAAAGGATGGATGAGAAATGATGTATGGTATTATCGCTGTTGCACTGATATTTGTATTTGCTAATTTACCCCAATATATTAGAAAACAGCTAACAGAAAAAATCGCTGATGAAAGCAGTAAAGCTAAAGAAAATTTACAAACTTCACAATTAAATTTTTTAACAAAGATAGAATGGCTTAAATTCTATCCATTGAAAAAAATTTTACTAGGAGTAATTTGGCTTGTTTGCCTATTTTATGCTGTAAGAGGGGTCTTTATGACTATTAACGATCCTCGTGGTGTATTTATATTCCTCACAGTTTTATTTTGGCTTATCACTATTTTTACAGCACGCAAGATATGGCGATATATTAAATTATCTTATCACTGCGTACCTGTATTAAATTATATCAAAACAAAGGAAGAATTAAAGAAATCTCTACAAGGTGAATGTTTTGAAAAAGTATTGTTTGAGCACAATATATTACGAAAATATTTCCCTGTCCTTATTAGTGAAAACTGGGTAGTTATGAACGGTCGTCTTTTTCCAAGACACGGAGTTGAAAAAATATATTATTTACACGAAAGCCCTGTTTGGAATTATGAACAAATTAGATTTATATATTCTAATGGTGAAGAATACCTAACGCCTAGTGACAGACAAACTGTAGATGAACTTCGTCAAACAGAAATATCAAATTTATTACATAAAATATGTCCGGTAGTTATTGAAAAAGCAGAAGATATAAATACTACATCAAATAAAAAAGATAAATCAATTATCTATTGGAAGATGAATTATAAAGGTAAATTTAGAAGAACATTATGGATGATACCTTTTGTCATTATCTTATGTATTTTACTGCCACTATGTTTAGGAAGTTCTTGGATTATATACGATATAATTATAATTGCAATTTTAGTATGGCAGCTTTGGTATACTTATAAAAAAATGAAGCTTGAAGAAAGAACTTCAAATGAGATAGATGAAAACAATAACAAAAAATATACGATAGCTATGAAAAACATTCATATGTACAATTATCTTCTTGCAATAAAAGATGAAACGCATATCTACAAAGCCATCATTGAAGCCGCACCCGACGAAAATAATAACATGATGATTTGGTTAGATGATTTCAATTTTCCACAAACAGAGATTGAGGACATAAGAAAAGAAATAGAACTGTACTTTAAAGCAAAAAGTATTAATTGCATATTTAAAGCTGGTAAAAGAGTATAGACGAAGTGTTCAGACACGGCGGTGGAAAAATCTCTTAGACTACAAAAGTCAAGAGCAAAAATTCCAGTTTAGAGAGTGTGTGAGATGCTGTGTTAATATTATAATATTTAAGAATGTCAATTGATTAAAAAAATGGTATATTGCTGACAATAAAATGACAATACAATCAGATGAAAACATAGCGAACACATACAAAACAGTTCATAAATGAACGGTTTAAAAACTGAAACAACGGAAAAGTACCATAAAGCAAATAGAACTTTGCGAGTTCGAATAATTTTGTGTAAACAGCATATATTTTTAATGGATAGTTCTATTGACGTTCCTCTTTGTCCTTGCTAGTATATTAGTACAAAGAAAGTTTACCACTGCCGATATATGGTATATAAATGGTCGGGGTGAAAGTTTAGTCCTTTGCCGAAAGGTGAGGGACTTTTTCCATATTTCCGAGGAGAGGATGGAATGAAGGAAGGAAACAGGAGTTTATATTATAAAAGACAGACTTTTTGAAGAGATATCGAATCCGTAGATCAGGAAAATAAGGCAGGTAATAGACCACATTATTATTGTCTTGAGGATAAGAATACGGGAATTTATTGGATGATACCATTCAACCCCAAATTTGAGTAAGTGAAGATTTGAAGTAGCATATAAAACATATAACAATTCTGTTTGTGAGGAATATGTTTTGTGCGGTTTGGGAGGGGGCTGGAGGGTATTGTGAATTTAAAAGATATCATTCAAATAGAGATGAGTAACTACTTTATATTTGATAAACCTAGATTAGGAGGATATATTTTACGTGAACTATAAAGAAAACACTTTATGTTATGAGGAATATTGTAAATTGCGTGAAAGTGTTGGGTGGATAAATTTTTCAAGAACACAAACTGAAAAGTCACTCCAAAATAGTTTATATACAGTGGCAGCAGAAGAAGACAACCAAGTAGTCGGTATGGGAAGATTGATTGGTGATGGAATGTATTATATGATAGTAGACATTGTAGTACAGCCGGCTTATCAACAAATGGGCATTGGCAGTAAAATACTTAATATGATAATTGAATATGTCGATAGTGCAACACCAGACGGAGGCAGGAGCAGTATTCAATTGATTGCAGAAAAAGGAAAAGAAACATTCTATGAATCAAGAGGATTTAAAATAATTCCTCATGAATTTTGTGGATCGGGTATGAGGAAAGTCATTCGTAAGTGAAGTTTAGGTTGTAGAAGAGTTGGAGTGCCGTCTAAAAGTATTTAAACATTGTAATATAAAATCATCACATGAATTTTGAGATATACGGTGTATGTTGTTAACAATACAATTTGACGAAGGAATAGCAAATATATATAAAACAGTTCAAAAATGGATTGATTTAAGGCAAAAATAAGGGATAAGCACTACCAAGCAAAGAGAAGTTTACAAGTTTGAATATATGAGCCAAGAAATGCCTATTTTACGGGCTTTCTTGGCTTTTTCTATGTTCGTTGACAATCAAATGACAATACTTTCAAATCTTAGAAAAGAATATTATTTACAAGCTTTTAAAACTTCCAGCAAAAATCTCCACATGCGTTCTACAGAGGCAAGGTCTAATTTTTCATTGATGGAATGAATATCCAGGATGTTTGGACCAAAGGAGACAGAGTCAAGACCTTCACAGTGACCGCCGAAGATGCCACATTCCAAACCGGTATGAACAGCCTCCACTCTAGGTTCTTCTTCGAACATTTTTACATAAACATCACGCATAAGAGGGCGTAACTTAGAGTTTGGATCGTATCCCCATGCTGGATATTCGCTGTCAATGATGTAGCGACCGCCAGCAAGTTCTACCAATGCACCAACTCTTTCGCAAAGGGATTGTTTCTTTGTTTCGATAGAACTTCTAAGAAGGAATTGCATGAATACAGAATCTTCTCTGGTAACTGTAACGCCAAGATTCAAGGATGTTTCAGATTGTCCCGGAAGATTGCGATCGGAGCAGATTAGTCCTTGGGGTACTGCATAGATAAATTTCATAATTCTAGAAGAATCTGCTGGAGCAATTACCGAAATGTTCTTTTGACCTGCATTTGTAATCTCGATGTTCAGACCGGTTTCGTCATTGCTGAATTCTTTTTTCCAAATGGCTTCTTCTTTTCTGACAGCTTTGATAAATTCTTCCGCCTGAGCGCTGTCTACCAATACTCTCATTTTAGCACTATAAGTGATGACATTATCTTTTTCACCACCATCAATAGAAATCAAATCCATAGCAAATGTTTTTGATAAATGGATATACATACGGGAAGAAAGTTTTACTGCATTCCCTCTTTGTTTGTGGATGTCAGAACCAGAGTGGCCACCCAACAATCCTTTGATCCAAAGTTCGATTTCAGTACCTTCTTTTTCTACTTTCTGGAAATCAAATGTAACATGTTGACGGAGACCGCCTGCGCACCCACATGTCAAAACACCTTCTTCTTCGGAGTCGATATTAAGAAGACGACGTCCTTTCAAGAGAGTCATGTCTAATTTTTCGGCGCCTAACATAGAAGTTTCTTCATCTACAGTAAAGACGGCCTCGATTGGTGGGTGAGCAATAGTGTCACTGGCAAGAACTGAAAGTGCGTAAGCAATTGCAATTCCATCATCTCCGCCAAGACTCGTATTCTGTGCATATAAGTAACCATTTTCTACTTTCAAGTCTAAAGGATCTTTCATGAAATCATGAGTGGAATCCAAAGTTTTTTCGCAGACCATATCTAAATGTCCTTGTATGATTACTGGCGCTGAGTTTTCAAATCCTTCTGTACCATCTTTGTAGATGATGACATCATTATATTCATCTTGTATATAGCGAAGATTGTGATCTTTGGCAAATTGTACACAATAATCACTAATTGCTTTTGTATTTCCTGATCCATGAGGAATTTTGCAGAGTTCCTCAAAATAGCTTAATACGTTTGTTGGTTCAAATCCTTTTAAAACTGACATATTCAAAAAATCCTCCTGTCATTTATGATGTTTTTTAAAAAATTCCCACACCGGCAATTCAGCGTGGGAATTTATGTGCTACCTTAGTGTAGATTATCGAAGTAACGTTCCTACAAAGATTCCGTAGTAGTTACCAATTACATATCCTAATGTACCAACAAGGAGTGCTGGGACGATTAAGGCGTTCCATCCCTTTGCAATCGCAAGAGCAGCAGCAGTTGTTGGTCCTCCAATGTTTGCATTGGATGCAATACAGATTTCTTCCAGATTGAACTTGAAAAGTTTTCCAAAGAGGAAAGAAATCAACATGTTTGTTGCAACGATGATCGCACAGAATACAAGAAGCAATGGTGCCTTTGTAAGAATCAGGTAGATAGAAGCTGGAGCACCGATGACACCAAAGAAAATGTGGATCATAAATGTACCGATTTCTTGAGCACCTGCGATTTCACCAACCTGTGTTGGGAATGCAGTAGCTAAAATCATTGTAAGCGTTGTCATGATAAGATATTTGTTACCGATCAATCCATTTAACAGAGCTAATACAAAATTAGATGTTGGGATGATTCGTCCAAAGAACGCAGCAATCTCAGTAGAAACAGCAACAATCACAAAAGAGAGTGCAAAGGTAAATGCAATATCTTTGAGAGCGACCGGTTTCGCTGTCCAATAGCTTTGTGCGTGATTCTGACTTTCGCCATTTGCAGTACGTTTGTCAATTTCATCCTGAAGTGGATGCCTAAAATGTTTTCTAAAGAAGCTTACTGTTGGGATTGCGATTAAAGCGAAAAAGTAAAGTGCCATTAGCAAGTTGTCAGCGACAACGGATGTAGATACTAATTCGCTACCTGCATCAAATGCATCTGCCATAGCAACAAGGTTTACGCTTCCACCAGTATATGTTCCGACCATCATGGCAGTTGCCTTGTTGAGTTCAGGAATAAAGTTCTTTAACGCAAAGAATGCAAGAAATCCTCCGGCTACTGTTCCGATTCCGCTGATCAGATATATAATGATCAGACGTCCAGAGTCCTTTGAAATTTTCTTAACGTTAGCTTGCAAAAGTAGCATTGGAATTGCAAGTGGAACAACGTAGTCCCAAACGAAGTCGTATGCTGCTGCTTCTGTTGGAATAATTCTTAAGTTTGATAAAATAAGACATCCAATAAGTGCCAGCACGCATCCTGTGATTTTTGAAGCCCATTGGTATTTTTGCTCCAAATAGATTGCTAATGCAGCAACCGCTACCAAAATCGCGAATAACCCCCAAGTATTTTCCGCACTGATTAAGGTTTTCATGTAATTCACTCCTTTTTTTGATATATTATATGAATACCTTCTTAATACATATGATAACTCTTTAACAGAATAATTGCAAGTGTTTTGAACAAAAGTCAATCAAATCAGAAAATATATTGATGTATTTTGCACAAATAATGTATTTTGCTGACAATGGGAAGGAGTATTGTTTTTTGGGGTTCCGGAAACTACAATAAAAATAGTTTCTGAACTTTTGGAAGAGGCAATTGATTTGATAGAAGAAAAAACATGCCTATTTCAAAACAGAAAAGGATTCTCTATGCACAGAAAACTTGGAAAATGGGATTGACAAGAAAACTTGGCGGAGATATAATTGTGACAACAAAACTTGTCAATTTGAAATGGAGGTGCTGATATGGAACGAGATGAGATTTTGAAAATGGCACAGAAAGAAAGTGAACATTATGATGAGAGGGAAGTATTTATACAAATGAAAGGGTACAATTATGGGATGGTCGCCTCAGCGATTGTATTTGCTTTTCTCGTGATACTGAAAGCTTTTAGAGGAGAGCCGATGTATGATATTCTTGCAATGTATGAGACAACACTGGCTGGATTTTATATATACAAATATAAAATGGAGAAGAAAAAAAAGGATTTGTTTTTGGCTATATGTTGGGGAATGACAACGATTATCAATTTGTATCTGGCTATTTGGAGGCATTAATATGGATGGCGAATTGATATTGAAAAACAACTTAAAGAATGCTAGAGCTGAGAGAAAACTATCTCAGATGGAGCTTGCAGAGTTAGTTGGAGTGTCGCGAAATACGATTAGTTCTATTGAGACAGGTCAGTTCAATCCTACTGCGAAACTAGCATTACTTCTGTGTATTGCTTTAGAAAAAAAGTTTGAAGAACTGTTTTATTTTTAAATTGAGGCTTATGAAGAAATGAATGAGGAGCGCAAGTCAAAGCGCTCCTCATTTTACTATTCTGTGTAGTTGAAAGGTTCCGCAGATGTTTCCATATTGCAACGAGAAAGTCTAGCTGTCTTGAGCTGATAGAACAGTGCGCAAAGACCTGTAACTACAAGTGCTACAAGAACCCATCCAAGACCCAGAGAGTACAGTGGAAGTGCATGGAGCAATTTGCCGGCAAATCCAAAGGAAACTCCAAGATTTTCAAGTGCATATGCAACGCTGAGGATACTTACTGCACCGATGGTGCATGGATAGATATAAGTGATATTTTTTATCCAGCGATGACATAATCCAAGTAAAATCAGAGTGATGGAGACTGGATAAATAGCATCCAACACCGGAACGGAAATGCTTAAAATCATATTTAATCCCTGATTACAGATGATAAAAGAAAATCCCGCAATCAATAATACCCATTGACGATAAGATAATTTTGTAGTCAATGTCGAAAAATATTGTGAGATGGAAGTAATCAGTCCAACACAGGTTGTCAAGCATGCTAATGTGAAGATTGCTGCCAGTAAAACTGCGCCGGTATCACCAAACAGTTGGTGAACAATGCAGCGGAGTGTCCATGCACCATTTTCCTGGATTGGGAAGACACCTGAGGAACTCATTCCCATATATGCCAGAGATAAGTACACACATGCAAGAATTGTTCCGGCAAAGATTCCGGTCATGACAGTGTATTTCATCACACCTTTTTTCTCTTTCACCCCTAAACTTCTGATTGTAGTTGCAATTACAAGTCCAAAATTTAAGGCTGCAATGGTATCCATTGTAAGATATCCTTCTAAAAATCCTTTGACAAGTGGATTACTGCTATAACTTACTTGAGCAGGATTGACTTTCACGGTGCCTCGGAATAGGAAATTGACAAATACAAAAAACAGTAAAAGTAGCAGTGATGGTGTCAAAAATTTTCCGATTCGTTCTACCAGTTTATTTGGAGCTAATGCAAGCCAGCTGGCAGTCAGGAAAAAGACTAAGGAAAAGAGAAACATAAATACAGTCAAATTCGCATTTTCCGGAAGGTATGGTGCAACTGCCATCTCAAACGGGAGAGAAGCCGCACGAGGAATTCCAAGGCCAGGTCCGATAGACAGGTAAATCAAAATAGTAAAGAAAATGGCAAATTTAGGATTAACCTTTTTTGCGAGCTGCTCTAGTCCATCAAATTTTGCAACAACAACAACACCCAGGACAGGCAATGCCACTGCTGTAATCAGGAAGGTTGCAATTGCAAATGGAGTTTTGTCTCCTGCGTTTTGTCCCAAAAATGGAGGGAAAATCAGGTTCCCTGCACCAAAGAAAAGGGAAAACAACATAAAGCTGACGAGTAAAATTTGTTTCTTTTGTAGTTTCATAGATAACCTCCTTAAAATAAAAAAAATCGCCCTAGAAAGGACGATTGAAGACCGTGGTACCACCTTAATTCCTGAGAAAATCTCAGCTCATATCCGCATCATCTAATGCGTCTCACCTGTAACGTGGCTTTACTCCGGCGCTCCTACTTTGTTTCAGTTTGCTTCTCAAGGATGATTTCATCTGTCAGGTTCATTGGCAACTCGCACCACCCGTTACCTCTCTGAAAAATCCGCTGAAGACTACTTGTTCCTATCAGATGAATTTGAAATATTTTTCTGTATTATAGGACAAGATGAGAGAAATTGCAAGAGATTTTTTTGAAAAAAGTAGAAAAAGTGGAAAAATATGTTTGCTGGTACGGGATAGGGGAAAGTGAAATTTGAAAATAGTATGGTTTTAAGAGGTTAATAAATAGAAAATAACATTAGGTGTACAGATTTTTGTACATCTACTTTTTTATAATACAAACATAAGAAAATATCAGAAAATTATATCATATGGCAGGGAAAGGAATAAAAGATAATGAGAGTTGTGAGTATGCAAAGTAAAGCAAAAGTCTATCACCGCGAGGAATGTAGATATGCAAAAAAGATTCTTCCTAAAAATAGAATGCAGTTAAGCAGTGAGGCGGCGGAAAAAGCGGGGTATCATATTTGTCCGTACTGTGATGGAATGGATGCATTGTTTCGCATGAAGAAGGAACAGATTTTAAAATATGCAAGAAAGAATCATATGGAGGTAGATTTGTTGAATCATGTTCTGTATGTACGAACAGATGTTGGATGTTGGAAGATGATTTATAGTATGAGCGAACATAGGTTTTTACTTTATCATAAAAATTATATGCAGGGAGTGCTCTCGCTTGATGAGGTTGAAGAAGGAGCTTATCATAGGCAAAGAGATGTTCCTTTTTCAAAAAGTATAGAAAAATATCTTTTTTATATAAGCAAACATGATGCAGCCCGGAAAATAGAGATGATAGATTATAGATTGCTTCCTAATAGAACAAAAAAGGAGAAGCGATATTTTGCCAGCGCGAGGGCAAGAAGTAACAGAAGATCTCAAAGGCGCTTGGAGGAATTATTTACAATGATTGAGCAGGGAGCATAAGGAAAAAGATAAACAGATCGGACTTTAGAGCAAAAAAATTATGTTATAATAATACCAATGAGTTTTGAGACTTATTTGGGAGGAAATGTGTTATGGGAGTGTATGAGACGAAGCTTAGAACGCTATATGTAATGCGGATTTTAGCAGAAAATACAGATCAAGATCATATTTTGAATGCTACAGATATTTGTAAGCTTTTGGAGCAACAGTATCAAATTCACGCCGATCGGAGAACGATTTACGGAGAAATAGAAGCGTTGAGAATGTTTGGAGTAGATATTATACAGCAAAAAGGAAAAGCATCTGGATATTATATTGGGGAAAGAAGCTTTGAATTTCCAGAGCTGAAATTGCTTGTAGACTCTGTTCAGTCTTCTAAATTTATTACAGAGAAAAAATCAAGAGAACTTATTTTTAAGTTGGAGAAACTTTGCAGTACGTTTCAGGCAGAACAGTTGGCAAAACAAGTAACTATTTTAAACCGCTTGAAGACTGAAAATGAAGAGATTTATTACAGTGTCGATAAAATTCATTCCGCGATATATAACAACAAGAAGATTCAATTTCAGTATGCAGAGTGGACGCCAAAAAAGGAATTGAGATTTAGAAAGAATGGGATGTTTTACAAAATTAGTCCTTGGGTACTTACTTGGGATGATGAAAAGTATTACTTAATTGCATTCGATGATGTGGTGGGGAAAGTAAAGCATTACAGAGTCGATAAGATGAAGCATTTGGATATTTGTGAGGAAGACCGGGAAGGTCAAAAACAATTTGAAAAATTTGATCCATCTGAACTTACAAAGAAAACATTTGGTATGTATGGAGGAATGGAAATAGGAGTAAAACTCTTATGTCAAAATAGTTTGGCAGGAGTGATATTGGACAGATTCGGGAAGGATGTCTGGATGAGAACTGTCGATGAAAATCAATTTATAGTCCATGTAAATGTGGTAGTCAGCCCTCAGTTTTTTGGATGGATTACGGGAGTAGGGGCTCATGTGAAAATTGTG
>OINS01000296.1_pt1 | contig 10019 bp, 9 predicted proteins | sample 1585391 | NCBI WGS metagenome assembly OINS01 (sample SAMN02674698, study PRJEB24791) | human gut metagenome, SKBSTL036 | isolation source: stool | host: Homo sapiens | place: USA
GTTGTGGCAGGCGGAGTTGACGGACTCGTAAATGTCCTTCTTGGCGTCGTCGGTCCACAAATCGTTCAGCGGAGCCATGACACCCTTTGCGCCCCAGTTGGCCACCAGACGCTCGGGACCTTCCATGATGAGGTCGGGTGCGCTGCCGCCCTCGATGGCGGTGTTCACCTGGTCATCGCCGTTGGTGTAGTCCAGATACTCAACGGCCACTTTAATGTCAGGATACTTTGCGTTGAAGCTGGCGATGAGCTCCTGCACGGTCTCGTCCTTGCCCCAGCCGCCGATGGGGTATGTCCACAGCTTGATGCTTGCGCCGGATGCAGAGCCGGAAGCGGCAGTGGAAGCAGCAGTAGAAGCTGCCGTGCTGGTAGAAGCGGACTTGCCGCCGCAGGCAGCCAGCGCACCCGCTGCGCTCATAATACCAACGGCCTTCAAGAAGGAGCGACGAGAAATGGCGTTCTTCATAATAAGTTCTCCTTACCTATCATCATATCGGCGGTCCTTCATCCCTGACCGCTCTTGTTGGCCTTATTATAGAAAACTTCTTTCATTTTGTCCATCGGTCGCATACACAATTTTCAGAAAGTTTTCTTGTATATTCCGCACAAATATCTGGGATACCAGCCAGATTTTAGCCACTTTCACTAGTTTTATCGCCAGCTGTAGCCGTTTTGTAATCATTTCTGCGTCGTTTGTCATTTTCGGTTTGAAAATCATTTTCGTTCTTCCTGCCGCGATTTTGAAATTTATTTTCATCAAAAAGTCCTACTTTTCCCCGATTTTTAGATGCTCTGCACAGCTTTTTCTTCCGAATTATGGCGAAAGGCACACTTGTCAAGCGGCTAGACTTCTTTTATACTTTTTATAAAGATGCCCCCTTCCCTGTGCAGCGGAAGGGGGCAAAAGAAGGTATAAGGAATAGTGCGGGCATTGCGGCCCGCTCGAAGGAGCTTGACCATGGGTACAAATTTTTGGGAATTGCTGCATCAACGACAGGACCAGCTGACCAGATCCGGCCACGCGGTCGCTGACTACCTGCTGCAGCATGCGGACGAAGCGCAGTATCTCTCCATTTCCTCGCTGGCCCGGGAGTGCAACGTCGCCGAGGCGACCGTGTTCCGGTTCTGCCGGGCTTTGGGGTTCGACGGCTACCATGAGATGCGCATTGCGCTGGCGCAGGCCAACGCCACCGGCACACCCTCCAGCCAGAGGGAGCTGCAGCCCGGTGCCACCACCGCAGAACTTTGCGAGCACGCATACGCCCGTTTCCTCACCGCCATCAACGGCACCCAGAACGCCCTCTCTGCCGAGGCCGTGGACGAGGCCGTACACCTGATGCAGGAGGCCAGGCAGGTGTTCTGCCTCGGACAGGGCGGCAGTATGCTCCTGGCAAACGACATCTGCGCCCGCTTCGCCAGCCTTTCCACCAAGTTCCGCACCGCAGGCGACAGCCATTTACAGCTGCTGACTGCCAGCCTGATGAACGAGGCCGACGTTGTGCTCTTCGTTTCCTACTCCGGCGCGACCCGCGACATGATGGAGACACTGCGCACCGCCAAGGCCGCCGGGGCAAAGATCATCCTGTTGACCCATTACGAGGACTCTCCCGGCGCATTGCTCGCAGATGTCGTCCTTCTCTGCGGCGCACAGGAAAGCCCGCTGGACTCCGGCAGCATCCCCATCAAGGCAGCATTCCTCTATGTAGGCGAAGTTCTGGTGCTGCGGTATATGCTGGATGACCCTGCCCATAGCAACACCGCGCAGGGCCTCACCAGCGAGGCTATGACCGTGAAAATGCTGTAAAAAGTTCTTTTCCATGCACTGCCAAAACTGCCCGGAACGATAGAAGAAGGTCGTTCCGGGCAGTTTTTTTGTGTTATGCAATAAAAATGACAGCAGCACGCCCGTTGACTCATCTGATTCAAGGCATTATAATCGACGTATGGCAAAGTTTGTCAAAGAGCAGGAGCGGAAAAAGTATGGATCACAGTCACCACGATCGCACCTACAAAAAGAGCCGCTTTCAGCAGGAGCTGGAGCAGAGCGTCTCCCGTAAGCTGATCTCAAGCCTGCTGCTGGGATGTCTTTTGTTCTGCATTGCGATCGCTGCTGTGAATGCTCTCAACCAGAACGCCCGGCGGGAAGACCATCTGGAGAGCGTCGCCTCCACCTTCCATGAGGTGTACGATAACACGTCAGCCTTTCTGCTGGACGCCGGACACACCGAGCTGTTCCTCTCCGAGCTGCGGAAGGATCAGGACAACCTGCGTTATCTTATCAGCCATTACAACGTCTCGGCTCTTGTGGAGATACAGCTCATCCTTACCGACTCTGAGGGAAAGGTTCGGTTCACAACCTTTTCGGAGGGAGAGATGAATCTCCACCGGCAGGAATTCAACGGCATCGCCGTGGACAACGCCTGCCATCTTATGCGGGCCGTCTACACCACGGTCTACCACTTCCGAGCCAACAGCTCAGAATACGTTATGATCCATCCGCTCTACCGGGATGGCGAATATCAGGGTGCTGCGGCAGTCTATCTGAATGAGAACGACTGGACAAAACTGTTCAGCCAGTACCAGTACGATGCCATCCTCACCAAACCCAACGGTGATGTCATCGCCTGTTCAAACTCCTCCTTCCTCTCCCAGAAGAACGCCAACAAGTATCTGCCCGCCGATGCGGCGCAGTATGTGCGAGTGAACGGGAACCGCTATCTGCGCAGCAGCCGCTCGCTGGAAAACGGCACGGTGTTGGCTTACTCCTTCATCTACTCGCCCACGAATTACAGTTATCTCTTCGTGGGTCTGCTCCTGATCGTACTGCTGGGGCTGAGCTGGGCAGCAATGTTCGCCCGTATCATGCACGCTATGACTGAGCAGATGGTAAAGTCGGTGGACACCCTCGTGCGGGAGATCCGCATCATCCGCAAGGAGGACCCTGATCACATCATCGAGATCGACACCGGCGATGAGATCGAGGAGATCGCCCGTCAGGTCAACAAGATGGTCCGCAGCATTCAAGAGCTGAGCCAGCGCAACATCGCTCTTGCCGAAGTGAACAACCGGATGGAGATGCAGAATCTTCAGGCACAGATCAATCCCCACTTTATTTATAATACGCTGGACAATATCCGCTATCTTATCCCGACAGACCCCCAGCGAGCCCAGCAGCTGATCGGGCGGTTTATCGGCATCCTGCGCTACAGCATCAACAACACAAAGCACAATGTCCCTGTTAAAGATGATCTGAAATATCTGCAGGATTATCTTGTGATCCAGTCCACCCGCTTCGGTGCGAATTTCTCCTACGAGATCGACATCGACGACGCCTGCATGGAGTTCATCATCCCGAAGCTGCTTTTACAGCCCTTGCTGGAAAACAGCATCAAATATGGATTCCAGAAAAAGCCCTGCATCCATATAAGAGTACGGGGCTGGCTGGGGGAGGATGCGCTCTATTTCACGGTAGAGGACAACGGCGGAGGCGTGGACGAGACCATGCTGGAACAGCTGCGAGACATCCTGCGCTCGGATGAAGTGAACATCGAGCACAATGGTCTGCAGAACATCAACCGTCGCATCTGGCTGGGCTACGGCGGTGACAGCGGACTGACCATCGACAGCACCGAGGGCGAAGGCTTCACGGTGAAACTCAAGCTCCGGCTGGGAGGAATGTAAACCATGTATCGCGTTCTGCTTGTAGAAGATGAAGAGATCATCCGCAAGGGCATTCGCTACTCGGTACCGTGGGAGGAGTGCGGCTGCTCGGTGGTGGGCGAGGCAGAGAATGGGGCAGCAGGTGAAGAAAAGATCGCCGAACTGCAGCCTGACATCGTCATTACCGACATTACCATGCCGGTAAAAAACGGTCTTGAGATGATCGCTGACACCCGGGAGAAATTCAACTATATCGCCATCATCCTGACAGGCTACTCGGAGTTTGAGTACGCCCAGCAGGCTATCCGGAACGGCGTATCGGATTATGTGCTCAAGCCTCTCGACATGGACGAGATGCGTACTGCGCTGGAGAAGGCTGTCCGCCTTGCGGGGGATAACCAGTACCTCCAACAGCGGGAGGACGAGGCAGAGGCCGTCCGCAGCCGGACAGCTCTGCCGCCATTAAGCGAAGATAAGGTCACTGACCCGCTGGTGCTGCGCATCGTAGCCTATCTGAAAGAGAATTACCGGAGCAAGATAACACTTGCTGACCTTCAGGAACAGTTCCACTACTCGGAACGGTACATCAACCAGAAGTTTCAGAAAGAGCTTGGCACAACGGTCATTGACTACCTCAACCGCTGCCGTATTCAGAACGCTCTGGAACTCATCCGGAAGGGAAAACTGCCCATCTCCCAAATCGGCTGGGAGTGCGGCATTGGTGAGTACAAATATTTTAACCACGTTTTCAAAAAATACATAGGCTGCTCGGTGCGGGAGTACCAGAGCACCTTGAAATAAGTGTCTAGGAAAAAATACCGAACAGCCGCTGTTCGGTATTTTTTCCATTTGTTCTGCAATTTGAGTATTATTTTTGTGCTAGAAGCATTAAAATGGGACTATCGAAAGGTTTCAGGTAAAAAATGGAGGTTTTTACTATGAAAAAGATTTCTCGTCGTTCGTTCCTGATGGCTACCGGTGTTATCGCAGCTTCTGCTGCTCTGAGCGCTTGCGGCGGCTCCTCCGCCAGCACCTCTTCTGCCGGTTCTACCGCTGCTTCCACTGCCGCTTCTGGTTCTGCTGCACAGGGCGGCGGCGACCTCGTGATCTACTCGCCCAACTCTGAGGGCCTGCTGAACGCCACCATTCCTCTGTTTGAGGAGAAATACGGCGTCAATGTCGAGCTGATCCAGGCCGGCACCGGCGAACTGGTCAAGCGTATCCAGTCCGAAAAGAACGATCCCTACGCAGATGTCCTGTTCGGCGGCTCCTGGTCGCAGATGTACACCAACGAGGACCTGTGGGAGCCGTATGTTTCCGCCAACGATGCAAACGTCATCGACGCCTACAAGAACAAGTGCGGCTTCATCACCGGCAATGTGCTGGACGGCAGCGTCCTCATCGTCAACACCGACCTCATCGGTGACATCAAGATCGAGGGCTACGAGGATCTGCTGAACCCGGCCCTGAAGGGCAAGATCGCCACTGCCGACCCCGCTAACTCCTCTTCCGCTTTCGCGCACCTGACCAATATGCTGCTTGCAATGGGCGGCTACGAGGACGATAAGGCATGGCAGTACGTCCACGACCTGTTTGAGAATGTGGACGGCAAGATCTGCGAAAGCTCCAGCGGCGTTTACAAGGGAGTTGCCGATGGCGAGTATGTGGTGGGTCTGTCCTATGAGGATCCCTGTGCTCAGCTGGTTCTGGACGGCGCACCTGTCAAGATCGTTTACATGAAGGAAGGTACCGTCTTCCTTCCTGCTTCTGCCACCATCATCAAGGGCGCAAAGAACATGGACAATGCCAAGCTGTTCATTGACTTCATCCTGAGCGAGGAAGTCCAGAACATCTGGGGCAGCACCCTGACCAACCGTCCTGTTATGAAGGACGCTGCCACCAACGACGCCATGACCCCGATGGCAGACATCAATGTCATCGAAGAGGACATCCCCTACGTCAGCGCCCACAAGGCAGAGCTGGTGGACAAGTACACTGAGATCTTCACCGATCTGCAGAGCAAGTAATTCAAAGGGCAGCAGGAGGCTAGTATGAGCAGAATATCAGTCAAAGACGCAGTAAAGCGCTACGGGAATAATACGGTCATCCCGGACCTGAATCTGGAGATCGGAGATGGTGAGCTGTTCACCCTGCTGGGTCCCTCCGGCTGCGGCAAGACCACTCTTCTCCGTATGATCGCAGGCTTCAACTCCATTGAGGGCGGCGACATCTTCTTCAACGAGAAGCGCATCAACGATATGGACCCCAGCAAGCGCAACATCGGCATGGTGTTCCAGAACTATGCCATCTTCCCGAACCTCTCCGTCCGGGACAATGTGGCATTCGGTCTGAAAAACCGCAAGGTGGACAAGGCCGAGATCAAGAAGCGGACGGATGAGTTTCTGAACCTGATGCAGATCATGCAGTATGCCGACCGTATGCCCAACCAGCTTTCCGGCGGTCAGCAGCAGCGTATCGCACTGGCTCGCGCACTGGTTATCTCGCCGGATGTGCTGCTGATGGACGAGCCGCTTTCCAATCTGGACGCAAAGCTCCGTGTCGAGATGCGCAGCGTCATCCGCCACACCCAGAAGAGCGTTGGCATCACCACCGTGTACGTCACCCACGATCAGGAAGAGGCAATGGCCATCAGCGACCGTATCGCCGTTATGAAGGACGGCGTCATCCAGCACGTTGGCACTCCCCGCGACATCTACCAGCGCCCGAAGAATGTCTTCGTTGCCACCTTTATCGGCCGCACCAACATCGTGAATGCCCACGTCAAGGACGGCATCATCACCTTTGCCGACGGCTACCATGAGCACATCGACGCTCTGGACAAGGCTGCCGAGCAGGATGTGCGCTGTTCCATCCGCCCGGAGGAGTTCATTATCTGCAAGGACGGCACCGATGGCATCCACGGCACCGTGCAGGAATGCACCTACCTCGGTCTCAACACCCACTACACCATTGACACCGATCAGGGCGACTCGGTGGAGATCGTAGAGGAGTCCTCCATTGGCGAGGGCCTCAAGAAGGGCGAGAAGGTGCTGCTGAAGGTCAAGAAAGAGAAGATCAACGTCTTTACCAAGGACGGTGGTACCAATCTCATCAGGAGCGACGCTTATGAAAAACAATAATAAGTTCCGTCTTGATGTCTGGGGAGCCATTACGCTGGGGACCATCGCACTCTATGCACTGTTCCTGCTTTACCCGATGGCATACCTGATCCGCCAGTCTGTGCTGGACCCCGACACCGGCGGTTTCACGCTGGCTTATTTCACGAAGTTCTTTTCCAAGAGTTACTATTTCGATACCCTGATCAACAGCTTCAAGGTGTCCATCACAGCGACGGTGCTCTCCATCGCCATTGGCACCCCACTGGCATACCTGTTTACGATCTTTAAGATCAAAGGCAAGTCGGTGCTGAATATCCTCATTGTGGTGGCATCTATGTCGGCTCCCTTCATCGGTGCCTACTCATGGATCCTGCTGCTGGGCCGCAGCGGTGTCATCACCGCCTTCTTCAAAAACCTCGGCATCGCCATCCCGGACATCTACGGCTTCGGCGGCATCGTGCTGGTCATGACGCTCCAGCTGTTCCCGCTGGTGTTCCTCTACGCCAAGGGTGCATTGAAGAATATCGACAACTCCCTCATCGAGGCGGCTGAGAACCTCGGATGCTCTGGCATTGTCTGCTTCTTCAAAGTGGTCGTGCCCCTGATCATGCCCACCCTGCTGGCTGCAGCTCTGCTGGTGTTCATGCGATCCTTTGCAGACTTCGGCACCCCGATGCTGATCGGTGAGGGCTACCGTACCTTCCCTGTTGTCCTTTACACCGAGTTCATCAACGAGGTGGGCGGCAGCGACGGCTTTGCAGCCGCTATCGCCGTCATCGCTATCGTCGTCACCACGCTGGTGTTCCTCGTCCAGAAGTACGTTTCCAACAAGAACGCCTTCGCTCTGAACAGTATGCACCCCGTGGAGGAGCGGGAGGCTCGCAAGGGCATCAACGCTCTGGTGCATCTGGTCGTCTACCTTGTAGTGGGCATCGCCATCATGCCGCAGGCCTACGTCATCTACACCTCGTTCAAGAACACGCAGGGTAAGATCTTTGTGGACGGCTACTCGCTGCAGAGCTACCAGACCGCCATCGGCAAGCTGGGCCGCAGCATTCAGAATACCATCATCATCCCCCTGCTGGCACTGGTCGTCATCGTGCTGCTGGCTGTTCTCATCGCTTATCTGGTGGTGCGCCGCCGTAATGCCCTGACCAACGTGGTGGACGTCCTCTCGATGATCCCCTACATCGTGCCCGGCACGGTCCTTGGCATCGCGCTGCTCATCGGCTTCAATAAGCCCCCGCTCCTCATCAGCGGCACCATGCTCATCATGGTAGTAGCCCTCATCATCCGGCGTCTGCCCTATACCATCCGCTCGTCGGTGGCTATCCTGCAGCAGATCCCCATGAGCATTGAGGAAGCTGCTATCTCGCTGGGCGCTTCCAAGATGAAGGCATTCTTCCGCATCACGGTTCCCATGATGGCTTCCGGCATCATCTCTGGTGCCATCCTGAGCTGGGTCACCATGATCAGTGAACTGTCTACCGCAATCATCCTGTATACCGGCAAGACCAAGACCCTGACGGTAGCGATCTATACCGAGGTCATCCGCGGCAACTACGGCACTGCCGCCGCATTGTCCACCATCATGACCATCCTGACCGTCATTTCCCTGCTGGCCTTCAGCAAGCTCAATGGCGGAAAGGACATCAGCCTTTAAGTAATCCCCCGTTCTCCTTCGATCACTGAGTTTCCAAACCGGGCTGTTGCTCAGCAATGCAAATAGCCCCCAACGGAAAAATGAGACAGGCTTCCCGAAAGGTGGGTCGCCTGTCTCATTTTTGTTGTAAGTTGGACGCTTGGAGACTTTAGACCTTTGCGATCCCGTCCATTCCTTCGCTTGTAAAGATCTGCGATGCTTTTCAGATCACGCTTTCCGAGTTTTTTGCAAAGGAAGAGGGACGTGAGTCTGCCCCGGTAGTACTTACGTCTCAGCAAATGCAGGTCATGGAGAAGTGGTCGGTGCTGCGTCTTCTGAACAGCGGCGAAATCCCTGCCTTCAAGATGGGAAAACTCTGGAAGGTTTACAAACAAGACCTGATCCAGTATATGAGCCAATGTCAGTGAGCCTTATCTTTCGTTTGGGGCAAAAAAATCCCGTTGGACTCCGCAGCAGGAATCCAGCGGGATTTAATCTTATTGATTTTTAATGCGTTCATCCGACAAATTTCCAGAAGGATTTTACACTCTTGTACTTTTACCAAATCTGTATTTCAGCACCGTTTTCTTCCGCAATTTGGATCACATCATCCACGCACAGGGCTGCTTCTTCCTCTGTAGCGGGGTCGTATGCGTAATATACGTCATCGAGCGCTGGTGCCGGAGCCAGCTCATTGTTATAATCCACCACCTCGTCATAAAATACCATATACTCCGTAAAACGCTCCCACGCAACCTGATTGCTATACTTTCCGCTGTACTCATATACGTCCGTATACAATGCGTTCATCCATGCGGTATTAAAATCGCTCCCATAGCTGAGATAGTATTCTTTTACGTTTTCTGGCTTTTCTCCAAACTCATAGGAGTTGACGTCTACAGAGATCTCACCAGAAAGTTCCGAATAGGTATCCATTCCATTCGTGCTAACAACTTTACGGTCTGATCTGGTAGCCGTCTGGGCAGAATTGTCGGAATCCGTATCCTCTGTGTAGGTTTCGCTCTCAGGTTCTGCCACACTGACGCTGGAAGATGAATCAGCAAGGGCATTATCCAAAGCGTTTTCCAATTCGTCAAGCACATTGCTGCTGGCAATAGCTTTGCATAGAAAAACCGCCCCGGCTTCCTGTAACGGAAACCGGGGCGGTTCGTTTACTTTATGGGTGCTTTTTCAAACACTCAATGCCTACCAACTGGCATTCAGTTTTTGAAGTTTTAGTCATATCTGTATTTAGAGGACTTTCCGTACACTTTTCGGAGCGATTTTTTCAGGCTGACTACCGTTTCTTTGATGATCTTTGCCTCATCGGCAGAGCAATCTGCAAGCTGTTCGGTCATCCAGCTGTCGAACACCGGCTTTGCCTTTTTGATCTCGATGCACAGCAGCTCGTCCGCCGAGCAGTCCAGTGCGTTGATGATGTCGATCAGCGTTTTCAGACTGGGCACGGAGTTGCCTGTTTCGATATGGCTGATGTGCGTGACCACAACGCCGACCTCATTGGCCAGCTGCTCCTGCGTCATGCCCTTTGCAAGGCGGCAGGCACGGATGCGTTTTCCGATGTCGGCGTAGTCCACCATA
>OINS01000298.1_pt1 | contig 9962 bp, 8 predicted proteins | sample 1585391 | NCBI WGS metagenome assembly OINS01 (sample SAMN02674698, study PRJEB24791) | human gut metagenome, SKBSTL036 | isolation source: stool | host: Homo sapiens | place: USA
CCCATTGCCGTAGGCAATTTTTAATGGATTTTTACGCGTGACTGTGAAGGTACTGAACAGTTACACGAACCCATAAAATAGCCTCTGTCATTTGAAAGGACAAATGGCAGAAAAATAGTTTCGGTTAAGCAAAAAATAGCTTCGAATTAAATAGCTCTGAGCAACCATTATTTGGTAAGACACTCAAAAATAAGGAGGATTTCACCGTGGCAAAAGCAATCATGATACAGGGAACGATGTCCAATGCGGGAAAAAGCCTGCTGGCGGCGGGACTCTGCCGGATTTTCAAGCAGGACGGCTACCGCGTGGCGCCGTTTAAATCGCAGAATATGGCGCTGAACTCCTATATTACCAGCGAGGGATTAGAAATGGGACGCGCACAGGTAGTGCAGGCGCAGGCGGCGGGCTGTGAGCCATCGGTGGACATGAATCCGATTCTCTTAAAGCCATCCAGCGATGTCGGTTCTCAGGTGATCGTGCGCGGTATCCCGATCGGCACAATGCCCGCGAAGGAATATTTCAAGTATAAAAAGCAGCTAATCCCGGAAATCAAGAAAGCGTTTCAGCACTTGTCCGAACAGTACGATATCATCGTGATCGAGGGCGCCGGCAGCCCGGCGGAGATCAACCTCAAGAGCGAGGACATCGTGAACATGGGCCTCGCCGAGATGGTGGACGCGCCGGTGCTTCTGGTGGGCGACATCGACCGGGGCGGCGTGTTCGCCCAGCTATACGGCACGGTGGAGCTGCTGGAAGAAAAAGAACGCCGGCGCATCAAGGGGCTCGTCATCAATAAATTCCGTGGAGACGTAGAAATTCTGCGCCCCGGCCTTTCGATGCTGGAAGAAAAGACCCATCTGCCCGTGGTGGGCGTCGTACCGTACCTGAAGGTGGACATCGAGGACGAGGACTCCCTGAGCCAGCGCCTCGAGATGCGGGACGGCAAAAAGCCGCTGGATGCGGCGATCATCCGTCTGCCGCATCTGTCCAATTTTACGGACTTCATGCCGCTGGAACAGCACCCGCTGCTGGGCGTGCGGTATGTTTCGAACGCTCATGAGCTGGGCGCACCCGACCTCATCCTGCTGCCGGGGACGAAAAACACGGTGGATGACCTGCTCTGGCTGCGGCAGTGCGGGCTGGAAACGGCTCTGCTCAAGCTGGCCGCGAAAGGCACACCGGTGCTGGGCGTCTGCGGCGGCTACCAGATGCTGGGCCAGACCCTCGACGACCCCACCGGCAGCGAGAGCGGCCGGCAGCAGACTCTGCGGGGGCTGGGTCTGCTGCCCACCCGGACCGTGTTCAGCGAGCAGAAGCGCCGCGCACAGGTCAAAGCGACCGTCGCCGCCCCCTTTGCGGGTGCAGAGCTGGAAGGCTACGAGATACACACCGGCGTGACCGAGGCGGAGGGCGAACCCTTCGCCCACTACCCCGACGGGGGCCGGGAGGGCTGTGTGCAGGGCAATGTGTTCGGCACCTACCTCCATGGCCTGTTCGACACCGGCACGCTGACTGAGGCGCTGGCGGGCTGGCTCTGCCGCCGGAAGGGCATCGACCCCTCCGACGCAGCCCTCATCCCGATGGAAGAGTACCGCCGCCAGCAGTTCGACATCCTGGCCGACGGCGTGCGCGGGGCGCTGGATATGGACGCGGTGTATGCCGCGATGGGAATGGAGAGGCGCTGAATGGAACAGGGACTTTTGCATCTGTACTGGGGCGACGGAAAGGGAAAGACCACTGCTGCAATGGGTCTTGCGCTCCGTGCGCTGGGGTCCGGGAAGCGGGTGGTCATCGTCCAGTTTTTGAAGGGCGGGAACAGCGGCGAGATCCCGCTTCTGGCCCAGCTTGGCGCGGAGCTCTACCGGGGCAAGGCCGGGCAGAAATTCGTCTTCCAGATGACGCCGGAGGAAAAGGCCGCGACCCGGGAACTGCAAAACCAGAACCTCGCCGCCGCCATGGCACAGCCTGCCGACCTGCTGATACTGGACGAAGCCGGGAGCGCAGAAGAGCTGGATATGGTGGACGTCGATCTATTAAAAAAGGCCGTTCTGGAACGGCCTGCCGGGTGTGAGTGCGTCCTGACGGCCCACACGCCGCCCCAGTGGATGCTGGACGCCGCCGACTACTCCACCGAGATGAAATGCCGCCGCCACCCCTACCAGAAGGGGATAAAAGCACGAAAGGGGATAGAATATTGACGCCGCAGCATCATCTGCCCGCCGACATTGAGCGGACGAGCTTCCACATCATCACCGAAGAGCTGGAAATGATGGGCCTGACCCCGCCGCCCGAGCACGAAGCCGTGGTCAAGCGGGTCATCCACACCACCGCCGACTTCGACTATGCGCGGAATCTCCACTTCACCCCCTGCGCGGTGGAGCAGGCCGTCAAGGCCCTCCACGCCGGGGCCGTCATCGTGACCGATACGAACATGGCGCTGGCTGGCATCACCAAGCCCGGTCTGGCGAAGCTGGGCGGTACGGCCTGCTGTTATATGGCTGACCCCGAGGTGGCCGCCGCCGCCAAAGAGGCTGGCACCACCCGGGCCGTCGCAGCGATGAAAAAGGCAGCGCAGGAGCATCCCGGGGCCATCCTCGCCGTCGGCAACGCGCCCACGGCTCTGCTGACGATTGCAGAACAAATCGAAAGCGGCCTGCGGCCCGCACTGGTCATCGGTGTGCCGGTGGGCTTTGTGAACGTGGTGGAGAGCAAAGAGCGGCTCTTCGCCGTCTGCGAAAAGCATGATGTACCGGCCATCGTGGCGATGGGCCGCAAGGGCGGCAGCAATGTCGCTGCGGCCATCTGCAATGCCCTCATCTACTCTGCCGCCGAGATGCTCGACCCCTCGGCCCGGGGGTGGAAGTGAGCGGCAAATTTTGGAGAAACACAATGATACCTACAAGAAAGACCGATGAAAAATTTTATCGGCTGTTTTCGACCTTTCACGCCTTTTCAGAGCATCTGACCAAGCGGGAAGACAATGAACTGCGCGATAAATACGACCACAATGCGTTCTGTTATTCCGGCCAGCCCACGGAGGACGAGCTCCGGGCCGCGCTGGCTTATCAGAAAGCGCGGGGAGACACCTTCCTCAAGCTGGAAGGGTACGAGCCGCTGGCCGATGCATTCGGCATGGAGTGCGAAGAGACCCTGACGATGGTTCTGCCGAAGGGAACAGACATCAGCGGCTGGAAAGCGAATCCGGAGGTCTCGATCAAAACCCCGGACTTTGACCAACTGGAACAGCACGAACTGAAATACTACGGCCCGTTGTACGGAGATGATTTTACCGTGCGGAACAACCGGAACCTCCGGGAAAAGCTGACCTACCTTGGCGCGTATCTGGGCGGGAAGCTGGTGGGTGATTGCTATATTTTCGCATCCGATGGGTATGTCTGCATGGACGGCCTGCTGGTGGACGAGGATTTCCGGCACCAGTACATCGCCATGACCCTGATGAAGCATATTGCCGAAAAGGCGCAGGAGCGCGGAGAGATCCTGTATCTTCACGCTGACTCCGAGGATACACCGAAGGAACTGTATGCGAAGATGGGATTTCAGGCCGTTGACAAGCTCTATGAATATCTCTGCACCGATTTCTCGAAACTGAAAATATGAACGAATGCGCGCCGGATACGGCGATGGGCCTCCCAATGCGGGAGGCCTTTCTGTTACACCGTCGCCAGCACGGCGAGGATGCTCTGCCAGCGTTTGTTTTCGACGGCGGGAGCACGGCGGACGGGCCGGGACTGTACAGGCTGAGGCCGCTGAGCCGTCTGGGGCAGGGGAGCGAAAAGCGCGGCCTGCCATGCGGCGGCAAGCTGCATGGCCTCCGGGCAGCTTTGCAGGGTGCGGCGCTCGGCCCCGGCGAGGTAGTCGCCCAGCCAGCAGAGGATGGCTGCGATGTTCAGCTGTTCGGCGGCGCGGGTGCTCCAATAGCTCCAATGGGCGGGACGGCCCACGAACCGCTCCACCGTGATGAGCGCACCCTCCCGGGCGGCAGAGGGGGAGACCGTCCCACAACCACCGGCAGTATGGGCCAGAACATCCAGAATGCGCGCCATCCGGCCGCTGTCGAGGGCGTCGTCCCGGACAAAAGCAGAGAAATCCGTCTGGGCCAGCAGACCGTCGGCGGTGGCGGGGAAGCGCCCCGTCAGCTCGCCCGAGGCGTTGTGGCAGCTCTGCCACCCTTTGCGGACGAGCTGGAAGTTCAGCTTCTGACGTCCCATCGTGGAATAGAACACCCGGGCCTTGCCGCTGACCGGCTCCTGCCGCAGCTCGAGATAAGCGTCTGCGCCTCCGAGGTCTTGGACCTTGACGCTGAGCACAAGGCGGTACTCAGGCTTCTGGCTGGACATGGCAAGATGCATCTCTTCAAAATAACGTGCGGCATCCATAGCGGTTCTCCTTCCTGTGGGCGCGGGGTGATGTGTAGGTGTGCGGCCCTTCGTTGGTTGTAGTATATCATAAATTACGCCATAATACAACTATAAGTTTGCAAATAAACCAAAAAACTTTTTGATTCTTCCACGACGCAAAACAAGATGGTTGTGAGTGACAACAAAAATACGGGGCCGCTGGCAGCAGATACAACTGCACAGCGGTCCCGTACATTATTATGATTCAGTCGCCCAGTTCCCGTATCTCGTTCTGGATGAGTCGGCCTGCGGCCCGGGCCAGCTGGTCCATACCACGGATGCGGGCCATGTTCTTGCCGTAGATGCGGGAGGCGTCGGCGGCGCTGGCGTCTTCGCCCATAAAGACGGCGGAGACCCGCAGACCCTTCCGCTGCAGCGCCCGGACCTCGGCGGCGGCGTCCTCCACGCCCGCGCTGCCGCCGTAGTCGCGGCCCAGCGGGTCATCGGGAGAGGGTGGAATGCGGCGGCTGTCGTTGGGGGAAGCGTCAGTCAGGAGAATGAGCAGATGCCGCGCGGCGGGGCCGGGGTCGAAGTCGATGAGGTCGCCTGCTGCCCGCAGAGCCAGACCGTCCCGGTTCCAGCCCGAGGCGAAATACTGGCAGATGCCCTGTAAGCTCTTCTCCTTGAAGCCCTTGAGCACCCGCAGGACGGTGTAGCCCCGCAGGCTGGAAAAGCAGCTCACCCGCACCGGGATGCCGCAGGCCGCGAGGCTCTGGGCGAGGATAGAACCCTGCGCCGCGATGACCTCCTGACAGTGGAGGCGGGAAGCCGAAGCATCCAGCAGCAGGTCAACGGTGAAGGACGGGTGGTTCTCTTCCTCCGCACAGCGGAACACCCGGTCGTCGTCCATGACGGTGCGCCAGACCCGCTCCGGGTCGAGGTTACCGCTGCGGGCGACCCGGGCGTTGGGCTGCTGGTGGACGAGGATGCAGTTGCGTATCTGTTCGGTCAGCCGCAGCACGACGCTGCGGTGAAGCTCGAGATTTTTCGAATCGTACGCCCGGTTCCGCTCAGCCTGAAGCTGGGCCTGTTCGGCCAGGTGCTTTGCATCGGGGGTAGGGGCCTGCTCCGGGCTGGGGACGCCGGACGCAAACCAGAGGTGACAGCCCAGATGCTCCCCGGTGCAAAGCTCCTGCTCGGCCTTCCGCAGCCGTTCGGGCGGATAGAGAGACCGGCCAAAGCAGCTTTCGATGTAGGCGCGGTCTTCCTCGGCGCGCTGGCGCAGGGTGATATGGGCCAGCCGCTTGTCGGCGTGGATGCCGCTGCCGGAGGCGTCCACCGAGCCGGAATGCTCCACCGTCACCCGGTCAGTCTTTATCATCTGAGTGGGCATGGTGCGGGTCATGAGGGACGCCAGCAGGCCGTCCAGATGGAGATGCAGCCCGGCCTTCTGATGCACCGTGCCGTTGAACAGCTCGGATTTGGCGTAGACGGCCAGCAGCGCGGCTTTCAGCTCGTCCGGCTTGGGGGGCGTCTCGGGACTGAGGGCGGCGTCGAGATCCTTTTCGTAGGGGGTCATGACCGGCGGCGTGCGCCCCTGCACGGCCCGCCAGCGCGCGGCCTGCATGGAGTAGACCAGCTGGTTCTTCGCCATCCACTCCTGCCGCGAGAGCTTGTACTGGATGCCGAAAAAGTAGTCCGCATGGGCGCGGCGGAGGGCCGAAAGCACCGGGCGGCGGGGCAGTTCCAGTGCGTAGGCCGCGCTCTCGAGGTAGAGCCAGGTCAGATCGTCCAGCATGGCCTGCCGGATGTCGCCCTCCCATGCGTCAAAGAGGCTGCGCACCAGCTCGTCGCCGTAGTATTTGTGGACCAGCCCCACGACGCAGTTCATGTAAAAATCAATGGTGCCGTCGGTGTTCCGGGCGAGGAACAGCGGCTCGAAGCCGTAGGCTCCTGCCGCCGCCCACACCTGATTGGCGGCCCGCCGCTCTTCGGCGGTGTAGCTCTGCGCTTCCATAAAAACGCCCCTTTTTTTAATCGAAGAGCTTTGCGGCGGTGAGCTGGGCCGGGATGCGGGCGGCAATGGCGTCCCGGATGAGGCCCTGTTCGTAGGAGTCGAAGGCTTTGTTGGTGATGCCCATGTCCAGCGCAGCCCCGGAAGCGACGCCCCGGCGCATCAGGCGCAGAGCGTCCAGCATACCGCGCAGGTCGAGAGCTTTGGTGGAGATCTCTGCGCTGTCGCACTTTTTCTGCAGATCGAGGAAGAGCAGGGCAAACTGCCTGACGTACTTGCTGTTCAAATCGGGGAACTGGGTGCGCAGGAGCTTTTCGAGGTTCTCCTCGGTGATGGTGGGCATCTGAATGACCACGAAGCGGGAGGTGAGGGCCTCGTTCAGCTCACGGGTGCCGGCGTAGCCGTAGTTCATGGTGGCGATGAAGCGGGTCTCCTCGGCCAGCGGGATGCGCTCATAGCCCGGCACATCGATGGCGCGGCGGAAATCCAGCACCGCGTGCAGGACGGCCAGCGCCTCGTTTTTGGCCATGTTGATCTCGTCCAGAACGCCGAAGCCGCCGTTTTGGGCGCAGCGGTAGACCGGGCCGGGGCGGAACTTGACCTGTCCGCCCTCGAAGGTGTCCATGCCGATGAGGGACGCCGCGTCCATATTGACGTGGAACGAGATGTCCCACGCGGGGCGTCCGAAGGCGGCGGCGAGGTTTTCGGCCAGCACGTTCTTGCCGGTGGCCTTGCCGCCCGCCAGCAGCAGGTTTTCGCCGCAGAGCAGGGCGGCCAGCGCCTGCTCCCACACCTCGCTGCCGTAGTAGACGAAGGCAGGGGAGGGGATGCGGGGGTGCAGGGCCTCCGCCAGCGGGTGGGCGGTACGGTATTCTTCCACAGCGCGCAGCAGATCGGGGGAGACCCCTTCCTGCCGCAGCGTATCCATCAGAGCAGATGTTTCAGACATCCATGACATCTCCTTGCGGTTGGCAGTGCCAAACCGAAATTTCACCCTTATCATAGCACAACCCGCGCGGTTTGTGTAGGGCTTTGGCGGGCAAAAAAGCGGCAAAAAAACAGAGAAAATAAAGGTGAAGCGATTTTAACAAACTTTCAGCCGGGACGTGCAGATTTCACGTTCAAAGTAAATTGACAGGCCGCTTAAAATACGATAAAATAATTTTCGTTGTGTCAAAGTGAAAAAGAAAGGCGTAAAAGTATGCTCGAAACCATCACAGCCGTCAATCAGGCGGTCAACAGCTTTATCTGGGGTATCCCGGCGATGGTCTGCATCATCGGCGTGGGCCTGTTGCTCAGTGTGCGGACAGGCTTTTTGCAGCTCCGGAAATTCCCCTATGCCATCAAAACGACCATTGGCCGCATCTTCCGCAAAAAGGACGCCTCCGACGGCGCGATGACTCCGTTCCAGGCAGTGTGTACGGCGCTGGCTGCTACCGTCGGCACCGGCAACATCGCCGGCGTGGCGGGCGCTATTGCCATCGGCGGGCCGGGTGCGGTGTTCTGGATGTGGTGCTCGGCTCTGCTGGGCATGTGTACCAAATTCTCCGAAGTGACGCTGGCCGTGCATTTCCGCGAGCGGAACAAAAACGGCGAGCTGGTGGGCGGCCCCATGTACTATATTAAAAACGGCCTCGGCAGCCGGTGGCAGTTCCTCGCGGTGCTGTACTCGCTGTTCGGCGTGCTGACGGTCTTCGGCACCGGCAACGCCACCCAGGTCAACACCATCGTCACAGCCATCGACTCGGCCCTGCTGGCCTACGGCAGCAGCCTGAACAGCATCCTGCCCACGGTCAACCTCGTCGTGGGCGTGGTGGTGGCCATGATGGTGGCCATGGTGCTGCTGGGCGGCGTCAAGCGCATCGGCAGCGTGACCGAGAAGCTGGTGCCGTTCATGGCACTGTTCTATGTGGTGCTGGCGCTGGGTGTCGTGGTCATCAACTACCGGCGCTTCCCGGCGGTGCTGGCCTCCATCGTCGGCGGTGCATTTGACCCGCAGGCCTTCACCGGCGGTGCCATCGGCAGCATCTTCCTCAGTATGCAGAAGGGCGTCTCCCGCGGCATCTTCTCCAATGAGGCCGGTCTCGGCACCGGCTCCATCGCCCACGCCTGCGCCGATACCCGCAAGCCCGTCAAGCAGGGGATGTTCGGCATCTTCGAGGTCTTCGCCGACACCATCGTCATCTGCACCCTGACCGCCATGGTCATCCTGTGCAGCGGCGTGCCGGTGGGCTACGGCAGTGCGGCAGGCGCAGAACTGACCATCTCCGGCTTCACGGCCACCTACGGCGGCTGGTCGTCCATCTTTACGGCGGTGGCGCTCTGCAGCTTTGCATTCTCCACCATCATCGGCTGGGGCCTCTACGGCTCCCGGTGCATCGAGTTCCTGTTCCACACCGACAAGGTGGTCGGCCCCTTCCTCGTGGTCTACTCCTTCGTGTCCATTCTGGGCGCGACGGTCGATCTGGGCCTGCTGTGGAGCATCGCCGACACCTTCAACGGACTGATGAGCATTCCGAACCTCATGGCCCTGCTCCTGCTGTCCGGCACGGTGGCAAAGCTCACGAAGGAGTTCTTCGCGGGCGAGGGCGCAGGAAAGTAAAGAATGATCCAAAGCGCCCTCCGGCCCGCGCCGGAGGGCGCTTTGCTGTCAACAAACCTTTGATTTTGTCTACTTTCTCTGTAAAAATTCAAAAGAGTATAAAAATTTCATGAAAATCATAAGAAATGACATTGAAAATGTTTTAACAAAGTGGTAAAGTAAAAGCAAAGAGAGTCGTACCCGCCGCCCGGCGGGGCGCAAAATCAGGAGGTTTTACCAATGGCTGATCGTATCGTTCTGAATACTATTTCTTATCATGGCCACGGCGCCATCGAGAACATCGTTCCCGAGCTGACCGCCCGCGGCTACAAGAAGGCTTTCGTCTGCTCTGACCCCGACCTCATCAAGTTCGGCGTCACCAAGAAGGTCACGGACCTGCTGGATGCTGCAAACATGATTCCGGGAGAGAAAGTGTATATCGCTGATAATAACAACGGTGAACGCTTTGAAACCTACATTATCAAAGGTGAACGCGGTTCGGGCAAAATTTGTCTGAATGGTGCTGCTGCCCGCAAGGTGCAACCGGATGATATTGTGATAATCATGTCCTATGCATTGATGGATTTTGAGGAAGCCAAGTCGTTTAAACCGGCTGTAATTTTCCCTGATCCTGTTACGAATAAAGTGGTAAAGTAGAAAGTATCTTTGATATTTGAAATGAGAAAAGCCCCGTTTACAGTTCGTAAACGGGGCTTTTCTTATTCTACTTTTTTATGCCGGGGTGATCGATGTTCTACCCACGTGTGAGTTGGTTTTAGCCCGGGTGTTAATAAGCGGCAGTTAGTTGCCGGCGTTTGTTTTCAATTGCTCATGCATAGCAGCGGCAGCTTTACGACCATCACCCATCGCCAGAATTACAGTAGCTCCACCGCGAACGATGTCGCCACCTGCGTAAATCATAGGGATAGAAGATTCCATGTTGTCATTTACTGCGATAGTTCCTTTTCGTCCTAATTCCAGTCCTTTGATAGAGCTTGGAACAATCGGG
>OINS01000301.1_pt1 | contig 9893 bp, 9 predicted proteins | sample 1585391 | NCBI WGS metagenome assembly OINS01 (sample SAMN02674698, study PRJEB24791) | human gut metagenome, SKBSTL036 | isolation source: stool | host: Homo sapiens | place: USA
AGGAGTTTATGAAAAAAGTATGATATTTACTTGAAAAAAACTTTCATAGAAAGGCTGTCACATATTAGATAATGGACAGCCTTTGTTTTGAAATGGGAGATAGGAAAACTGAACATCCTAAGCTAGCTATAAAGGAAAATCTCTCATCGTTTTCGCTTTGGGGATAACTGGGTATATATGATTAGCTTTACTTGCTGATGCAAAATTTGAAAATTAAATAGTCATATTGTTGTATGATAGATAGTTATTACATAAAATACACTCTTTTAAGCAACAAACAAGCAACAAAACTTCTCTAAATTGCATAGATGATATTTTGTTTCTGAAGATATTCATTGCCTTCTCAATCTTTTATCAACTAAAGCCAGATATTTTAACCCCGTTTGATCTATTATATTTTCAGGTTTTTCAATATTACATGCTGAATGGATAGCATTTAGGAAGCCGGGGATACCTAAAACAGGACTGGCTAGTAATCCTATTCCTGCGGAAATAGTTCCACATATTGTTCCAAAAATGATATCACCTATATGGCTTTCATTCATCCTTGCGGATAGTTCTTCTTTAGCCATTTTCATATCCTCCATATTCATTGATATTCTGATTATTTTTATACTCTGCCGTACATCATACGGCTACCCCATAAAGGCATATCCTGCCGGGTATAAAATGTAATTCCAATTACTCTGCTGTTGTCTCAGCTGCTTCCTCTGCAGGAGCTTCAGCTGTCTCTGCAACTGCTTCGCCATCTTTTTCTGCGATCTGTTTGATAACGCGAGCGAAGTTTGTAATTGGTGACTGCATACTTCCAAGTAATCTGGAAAGCAATACTTCTCTGGATGGAATCTTAGCCAGTTCTGAAAGTGCTGCCACATCATAAACTGTTCCTTCCACTACACCACCTTTTAATTCAAGCTTGTCTGCTCCTTTTGCAAACTCGCAAAGAATTCTTGCTGGTGCTGTTGCATCTTCTTTAGAAATTGCAATAGCGTTCGGTCCTTCCAGATATTCGTCAAGCTGTGCGAAATCTGTTCCTTCAAAAGCTCTCTTCATCATTGTGTTCTTGCAAACTTTGTAGATAACACCTGCTTCTCTCAGCTGTTTACGAAGTTCAGTATCCTGAGCTACTGTAAGTCCACAGTAGTTAACGATAACTGCTGACTGAGCATCTGTGAGATCTTCAACGATTGCCTGTACGATAGGTTGTTTTAATTCAACTTTTGCCACGTCCAGGTGCACCTCCTTATAGATTTTAAATGACTGCGTCCTGAGACCTTCAATCATCGGAAGCGCCGAAAGGCACATCCCGGGATTGCAGGCGATTACCAACATCCCGGGCAACCCCGAACTTTGGCTCGTCGCCTATACAAAAAACCTCTGCGACAGAAGACACAGAGGTTTACAAATCCGAAATTGAATTCGCATACTTCCTCGGCAGGCGTTTTCTCCTTATGCCTTACGGCACCTGCTGTCTTCGGCAGTCAATTGCTATATTATAATAGCACTTTATATTGTCAATGTCAACAGTTTTTTAAACCAGTTTCATTGGGTTGATTTTTACACCAGGTCCCATTGTAGATGTCAGTGTTACGCTCTTTAAGTACTGACCTTTTACTGCTGCCGGTTTAGCTTTGTTGATTGCATCGATAAGCGTCTGGAAGTTGTCCGCTAACTGTTCTTCAGTAAATGAAGCTTTTCCAATCGGCACATGGATAATGTTTGTTTTGTCCAATCTGTACTCAATCTTACCAGCTTTGATATCGTTGATTGCTTTTGTTACGTCCATTGTAACTGTTCCGGCTTTCGGGTTTGGCATCAGACCTTTTGGTCCAAGTACACGTCCGAGACGTCCAACAACACCCATCATGTCTGGTGTAGCTACTACTACATCGAATTCAAACCAGTTTTCATTCTGGATCTTAGGAATGAGTTCTTCTCCTCCTACGAAATCTGCTCCGGCTGCTTTAGCTTCTTCTGCTTTAGCGTCTTTTGCAAATACAAGGATACGAACCTTTTTGCCAGTTCCGTGTGGCAGAACTACTGCTCCACGAATCTGCTGGTCAGCGTGACGTCCGTCACATCCAGTTCTGATATGAGCTTCAATAGTCTCATCGAATTTTGCTGTTGCAGTCTTTTTAACTAATGATACTGCGTCTGCTACATCGTAGAGTGTTCCTCTGTCGATTGTCTTCGCAGCTTCAACGTATTTCTTTCCTCTTTTCATTCTATAAACCTCCTAGTGGTATTGGCGGGATAACCCTCCCACATTAATCTTCATCAATTATTCTGTTACAGTTACACCCATAGAGCGGCATGTACCTTCTACCATGCTCATAGCGCTCTCGATTGTAGCAGCGTTCAGGTCAGGCATCTTTGTCTTAGCGATTTCCTCTACCTGAGCTTTTGTGATTGTAGCAACCTTTGTTTTGTTAGGCACACCTGAACCAGATTTGATGTTGCAGGCCTTTTTGATCAGAACTGCTGCCGGTGGTGTCTTTGTGATGAAGCTGAAACTTCTGTCATTGTAAACTGTGATAACTACAGGGATGATCATGTCTCCCTGATCTGCTGTCTTAGCGTTGAACTGTTTTGTAAATTCAACGATATTTACACCGTGCTGACCAAGAGCAGGTCCAACCGGTGGTGCCGGAGTAGCTTTGCCGGCTGGGATCTGTAATTTAATATAACCTTCTACTTTTTTTGCCATTTCAATTACCTCCTTGTGGTGATGGCGGGGAACATATAACGCCCCTCCCACTTACTGTTACATTTTCTTAACTTCTGCGAAACCAATTTCAACCGGGGTCTCGCGGCCGAAGAGCTCAACATTAATAGTAAGGCTCTGCTTCTGCATGTTGATAGACTGGATTACACCAACCGTATCCGCCCATGCTCCAGCGATTACCTGGACTGTGTCGCCCTCCTCGTAGTCCATGACTACTTCCTCTCTCTGGATTCCCAGAGGAGCCATCTCCGCATCTGTAAGCGGCACCGGCTTAGATCCAGGTCCGACAAATCCTGTCACACCTCTTGTATTACGAACAACGTACCATGTATCATCGTTCATAATCATGTGTATCAACACATAGCCTGGAAACATCTTTTTCTGAGATACTTTCTGGACACCGTTCTTCATCTCAACAACGTCTTCCAGCGGTACTCTTACTTCAAGGATCTGATCCTCAAGATGTCTGTTCTCGATTGTCTTATCAATGTTGGCTTTTACTTTGTTCTCGTACCCTGAATAGGTATGAACTACGTACCATTTTGCCTCTGACATAATCTCACCTTTCTTGTCCGTTTTGAGTTATTTAATTAATAAATCTACTCCGTACTGGGCGAAAAAATCTACAAGTGCGATAATCGCTCCCAGGACCACGGATACAGAAACAACCGCTGCCGTCTCTTTTGCAACTGTCATCTTGTCTGGCCACACGATCTTCTTGAATTCTCTGTCAAGACCCTTGAACCAGCTCTCCTTCTGAGTTTTCTTACTACTCATCGACATTCACTCCTTCTTGCGGCGATTATTTTGTCTCTTTGTGCAATGTGTGTTTCTTACAGAATCTGCAGTACTTCTTGGTTTCCATACGTTCCGGATGAGATTTCTTATCCTTTGTCATGTTGTAGTTACGCTGCTTGCATTCTGTACACTCCAATGTGATTCTTGTACGCACAACTTCCACCTCGCTTTATAATCTTAGTTAACGTGTTTCGTGGCAGCTTGCGATGCTGCCCGATTTTAGGCATAAAAAAAAAGCCTACTTCCATTCGCCCGAATATCGTATCATATCCAGGCTTAAAAAGCAAGCCTTTTCCTATATTATTTTCGCGAAAATTTATTTATTAAAACACTTTATCCGTAACTGCCAAACTATTTATTGCGATTCCCTGTACCAGATACTTCCCGGATTCACTGTACGAAGCTGATAGTTTCCGTCTTTATAAACGAATTCGGCACTCATCTGCGAACTTCCATCCACCGTTCCGTTCATATTGCCAACTGTAACATCTTCTTTCTGATATGTTACTCTATAATCATAAGACAACGTTCCTCTCACAACTCCGGTCACACCACTGATCACATATTTTCCTTCATAATTATCAGTTGTTATCTGATCCGCTTTATAACCATCTTTTGAACTTAACTGTTCTTTCAGATCATCATAGAATTCTTTATTCTCTTTTTCATATTTTGAATTCTTTTCAAATAACCCTGATATTTGTGAGAATGATTTTTCTTCTTTTGCCGCTTTGATATAACTGTTCAGAATTTCTTTCATTTTCTTATCCAGCTTCTTTTTCCCGCTTTGTGATACTTTCATTTTAGAGATTGTTGTACTTCCCTTATCGGATGCTTTGAATTCTGATTTATACGTCTTAAACCACGGAACGTCTATCCTTATCTTATGATCTCCTTCAAACAACGATATTTTATATTGATCCAGGCCATCGGAATCATCTTTTATCTTATCGTTTTTTGTAAGCTTCGTTCCATCGATCCAGGCCGTCGATCCAGCCGGAATATAAAGGTTAAAATCATTTGCGATCATCTTGTCCGAAGATACCTTCCAGTTTGCAAATAACAGCAGTCTTTGTCTCTTTTGCTTTTGCAGAACAACGGTTTCTTTGTTCTTACCTTGAGTTTTCGTCTTGTATTCGACCGTAAATGCTCTTTGTTTTCCTCCGGACTCTATCTTTATCTGGCGATTTTCCTTCGTCTCTTTTATCTGATAATCCTCTACACCGGTAACGGCATTCCTCTTCATATATGTTGCATATTCATCCTGTGTTGCATATCCATTCTTCGGAAGATCAGACAGATGTCCCGTCTTTTTCCAATCTTCCTTTACATAAGCCTTACAGTAACGTTCCGCCACTGCTTCCGGACGTCCATAGTAACTTTCAAAAATGCAAACTGCCGCAAATACAGCGGCTCCTGCCACAATTCTTTTCACAGCCTTCTTCTGCTTCGCTGTCAGATCTGACCAGGAATGCTTCTCTTTGATAAACTTCTGTATACAGCTTGGATCCTTCCCTTCACGCTCACGTTTTATCTTTTTTTCTTTGCGTTTTCTTTCCCATGACTGAAGGATCTCTTCATATGCATCTTCTTCCGGGACATCTTCATATTCTCTTTTCTTTTTTATAAAATCTCCGATATCACCGGTAAACATCCGTGTCGGCTCATCCGCCTCTTCCTCTGTCTTCTCTCCGATCATAAGCGTCGGCTCACTGACACCTTCAGTTTCATCCAAATGACTCTGTTCTTTACCGGATCCTTCTTTTAACTTGATCTTCCGGTGAAATTCCTGCTCCAGTTCCTGTCTTGTAACTTCTTCTATCATCCGGTCCAGGTTCTCGGGAATTGTAAGCTGTTTTTTCAGCTGTTCCTGCTCTGTGTCTGTATCCTCATCTTCTTTTCTTTCTTCTTTTTTTTCTTCTTGCAGGAATACCTCTTTTTCTTCTTTCTCATCAGGATTAAGTAACTTCTTCGCTTCATCAATTACTTTTCCTGATTCTTCTTCGATCTCCTGATCGGAAAATTCTGTCTTCGGGGCTTCTTCAAGCTCATCCAGGTCACTGTATAATGTTTCCTCTTTTGATTCGGGAAGCCGCATTCCGCAATAATTACAGAATCTGGCATCGTCTGGATTGTTAGTCTTGCAATTCGGGCATTGACGCATAGAGCTCCTCCTTTTCAAATCACATTTTACATTATCATAACATTTTCTTTCTCTTAAATATAATAATACAGGTAATCATAACCACAACGCTTAAGATGATCACTCCCGGATATCCGTGCTTTAGTTCCGGCATATTATGGAAATTCATTCCATACCAGCTGGTGATGAGTGTAAGCGGGAAGAAAATCGTTGATATTACGGTCAGAAACTGCATGTTGTTATTCTGCTGGGCATCTACCTGCGCCTTATAAGCATCCCTTACCTGCTGGGCATATTCCAGAAGCTGCGATGCTTTACTCATCAGTCTGTCTGCACGGTCCGAGATAACACCGAAATATTTCACCTGTTTCTTGGCAAAGAAACCATTTTCATTCTCTTCGAGCTGTTTTCCCATGTCCATGATCTCATCATAATAACTGCGGAGTGTCAAAAGTTCACGTCGGATCGGCATGATCGCATTCTGGAATCCCTGGATCTTTCCGTCCATGACACCTTCTTCCAGATCCATGATCCGTTTCTCATAATGTCCCAGAAGTTCCAGATCCCGGCTTATGAATTCCAGCATAAAATTATAGATGAATTTTTCTTTCGATTCTCCCTGTCTCGTCTTCTTCCTCTTAATTCTGCGGATCAGACGGTAAGAAAATTCATCATCGTCCACAATCACGATATGATGACGGTTAATAAAAAATAAGATCTTGTATCGTTCTCCCAGAATATCCAGAAGCTTTGGAATACAAAGAGAACCCGCAAGACATTCCTGCTGAGTCTCCATCTTACAAAATCCTACATCTTTCAGATTGATCTCTCCTTCATACTGCATGCCGGCCTGTTCCAGGCAGTCTCTGGCAGTCTGCGATGTCGCCAGAAATACCGATGGTCTGTCCTTCTCCATGATTTCTTCCTGATATTCCTGCAGCGTTTCTCCTAATACGTATCTCATGCCTTCACCATCCTCGTTTGTTCATCCTGTTTTACTTCTTGCATTATAACACTAACTTGGAATTCTAGCACATATTCTCCTGCTGTTTTTCAAAATCCCGTAAATCTTATGTAGAATCTTGTCACAACACATGCATGGCAATAGAAAAATCCGGCAAGCCTCACAAAAAGCCGCCGGATTTTTACTTTTAACTACATTTACAATTAGAATAATCCTGTAATTCTTCCTTCATCATCTACATCGATTCTCTCAGCTGCCGGAACTTTCGGAAGTCCAGGCATAGTCATGATATCTCCTGTCAGAGCTACGATAAATCCGGCACCTGCGGAGACTTTCAGGTTACGTACTGTAATGTCAAAGTCTGTCGGTGCTCCCAGTTTCTTCGGATCGTCTGTCAGACTGTACTGTGTCTTCGCCATACAGATCGGTGCATTGCCAAATCCAAGATCTGTCAGTTGTTTTGCCTGCTTCTGGGCTGCTGCGGTAAGAACCACTTTATTTCCACCATAGATTTTCTGTACGATCTGGTTCAGTTTATCTTCGATCGTTCCTTCCAGTTCATAAGCATAGTGGAAATCACTCGGCTCATCACACAGACGTACCACTTCTTCTGCAAGCTTCAGGCCGCCTTCGCCGCCTTTTGCCCATACTTCGGACAGCGCAACATTGACTCCGACTTCTTTACATTTTTCTTCTACCAGATCCAGTTCTGCTTTGGTATCTGTCGGGAATGCATTGATTGCAACCACACATGGAAGACCGTATACATTCTTAATATTGCTGACATGCTTCATCAAGTTTGGAATACCTTTTTCCAGTGCTTCCAGATTCTCTTCATTCAGATCCGGTTTTGCAACGCCTCCATTATACTTCAGCGCTCTTACCGTTGCTACAATGACTACTGCATCCGGTTTGATGCCAGCCATACGGCACTTGATATCCAGGAATTTCTCAGCTCCTAAGTCCTCTCCGAATCCGGCCTCTGTAATCGCATAGTCTGCAAGCTTCATTGCCATTCTTGTTGCTGTCAGTGAGTTACATCCATGTGCGATATTGGCAAATGGTCCACCGTGTACGATTGCAGGTGCATGCTCCAGTGTCTGAACAAGGTTCGGTTTCAGAGCATCCTTTAACAGCGCACACATCGCTCCCTCTGCATGCAGATCATGTGCGGTAACCGGTTTCTGCTCTGCGATCTTGCCATAAGTGTAACCTACGATGATCTTTCCAAGTCTTTCTTTCAGATCTGCGATATCCCTTGACAGACACAGGATCGCCATGATCTCAGAAGCGACAGTGATATCATATCCGTCTTCTCTCGGCACACCATTGACTCTTCCGCCAAGTCCGTCTGTGACGAAACGGAGCTGACGATCATTCATATCGACACATCTCTTCCATACGATCTTTCTCGGATCAATATTCAAATCATTTCCCTGATAAATGTGATTGTCGATCATGGCTGCCAGTAAGTTGTTCGCAGCTCCGATCGCATGAAAATCTCCTGTGAAATGAAGGTTGATATCTTCCATCGGTACAACCTGTGCATATCCGCCGCCAGCTGCTCCACCCTTCATACCGAATACCGGTCCGAGAGATGGCTCACGCAGTGCTACCACAGGTTTCTTACCCATTCTCTGAAGTGCATCTGCAAGACCTACGGTTGTTGTTGTCTTTCCTTCTCCGGCAGGTGTCGGATTGATTGCCGTCACAAGAATCAGTTTTCCGTCTTTTTTATCGGATTTCTTTAAGAAATTATAATCAATCTTTGCTTTATATTTTCCATACTGTTCCAGATATTCTTCTGGAATTCCTGCTCTTTCTGCTACCTCTGTGATAGGCTCCATAGTACATTCCTGTGCGATCTCAATATCTGTTTTCATCATTCATTTCCTCCTGATCGTATGTTGTCTTTCTGCATTTCCAGTCCTTTTGATACACTGCTTCCAACTCTTCCGATACCGGGCGGTGTAAAAAAAGGACAACACTCATCCTCTTCGGGATAAATGCTGCCCAGACGGTCGGCTCTTACCAAGTATCTGATTCCCCTGTGGTACTCCACATTATCCGTCAGTCATCAGATCTTCTCTTTGACTCTTACTATATTATAAGGACGCAAAATTGTCAATCCGGAAAATTCATCCGGATCATCGTAACACAGCCATTATTTTTTCTCTTTTTTAATAACCGTAGATTCTTTCCCCATATGATATTCTCTTCCCAGCGCCCGCATAATGCTTCTTGAAATCACATCCACAATGATGAATCCAAACGCAATCCCAAGGCATGTTTCCAACAGTACAAGTGCATGCTCTGCTGCCAGTGAAAAGTTCCTGCTGACTACGCCATACATCAGATAATACAATCTCGCTCCCGGCATCAACGGAAAGACGGATGCTGTCAGGAAGACGGTGGACGGCGCATGATTGACTCTCGACATGACAAATGCATAGCCCGCCACAAAGCAGGATGCAACTACTACCGCAAAGAAATTATCCGGATACCACGCATACACTAGTAAATAGATTCCCCATGTCAGGAAAGCTCCGACACTAGAATACAGGATCTTCTTTCCCCGTATCTTGAACCAGCTTGCATAACCGGTACATCCTATCGTACAAGAGATCAGCTGGATCACTGTATTATTATTCACATCGAATCCTTCCGCCGATATATTTCCCATCAGCATCATTGCAAGGGCAATACCGAATGCAATACCAAATGCACCGAGCATCGAATTCATCACTTCCAGTGAACCCGAGATAAAGTTCCTCTGCATCACATCCCGCATTCCGTTGATCGCACCAAGTGCACTGACTAACAGCATGACAATTCCGATCATGATACGGTCCGGATGATGTCCCAGCCCGCTCCGGACAGCTGTTACGATCACAACCTCTGATAAGAATGCCAGGATCAGATTATAGATCATCGGGTTACCTTCCCGCCTGCTAAGCCATCTGCCTACCAGAACGATCATCAGACAGACGATTAATGCAACAACTGCATCCTGCAGATCACATCCGAAGAATACAGCAAACGCCGTTCCCCCTGTAATCTGTGCAAGCCCTGTGATCAGTTCACTCTGATCCGGCCGCGCCATTACTTTCTTAAAGCGCCGGACCAATTCTTTTTCATCCGGATTATGTGAACAGACATACCGCGACATGGCATTCAGATAATTCAATTTATCATAATCTGCCCCTGTAGACTCTATATGCCGGATCTGTGTAATGATCTCACCTTCCAGATCGGAAGAGCAC
>OINS01000312.1_pt1 | contig 9771 bp, 5 predicted proteins | sample 1585391 | NCBI WGS metagenome assembly OINS01 (sample SAMN02674698, study PRJEB24791) | human gut metagenome, SKBSTL036 | isolation source: stool | host: Homo sapiens | place: USA
TATAATCAAAGGCATCCAGGGCTGGTATCGCAAGCATATGCCGCATGTCATCAAGCGCTATGCGCTTGTATTCGGAACGACTGCAGTGCTGGTTGTCCTGTCCATCCTCATGGCGTCCAGACTGAACCTGGAGCTGATGTCTTCGATCGATGAAGGTATCGTCACGATGACGATCAAGACGAAACCGGGTTATTCGGTATCGGCGATCCGTGACACTGTGCTCGATCTGGAAAATATGGTAGAGACAGACGAGGATGTGGATCATTACCTGATGACATATGGAAACAGTGGTGTCAGCATGACTTCCGGAAGTGATGTGACGCTGAATGCCTACTTAAAAGATAAGAGAAAACTTTCCACGGACGAGGTTATCGAGAAGTGGAGATATGCGACACAGAACTACGTTGATGCGACCATTACCTTGGAACAGGGCAGCAGCAGTATGAGCAGCAGCATGAGCAGCGGTGATTCAATTGAGGTGGATCTGCAGAGTACCGATTACGACACCCTAAAGAAGGCAGCGGATGATCTGGTAACTGAGCTTCGCAAGCGCGAGGATGTTATGCAGGTACATTCTTCTGTTGAGAATGCGGCGCCGGTTATCAAGGTAAATGTGGATCCGGTTAAGGCAGAGGCAGAGGGACTGACCCCGGCCAGCATCGGTTCGATGGTATACAGTAATTTAAGCGGTGTGAAAGCGGCGACGATCTCCGTCAACGGCAATGATCAGGACGTGAAGGTAGAATTTGCGCCGGATCGCTACGATTCCATCGCGAAACTGCAGGGCATGATGATCACGACGGCGACGGGTAATACGCTTCCGCTGGAGGATCTGGCAGAGATCTACTACCAGGATAGCCCACAGGAGATTTCACGAAAAGAGAAACAGTACCAGGTATCGATCACGATGCAGGCACAGGCAGATTATAAGAAGACGGCTGAAAAAGATGTCAAGAGCTTCGTGCAGAACTGGGAATTCCCGTACGGCGTTGAGATGGCGACCAATAGCCTGGATGAGTCGATGGGCGAGGAGCTTTCCGCGTTGGGAATGGCGCTTGTCACAGCGATCTTTCTGATTTTCATTGTCATGGCGATCCAGTTTGAGTCCCCGAAATTCTCCCTGATGGTTATGGCAACGATCCCGTTCAGTTTGATCGGTTCCTTTGGATTCCTGTTTCTGGCGGACTGCCCGATCAGTATGAACTCCATGCTTGGTTTCCTGATGCTGGTCGGTACGGTTGTAAACAACGGTATTTTGTATGTGGATACGGTCAACCAGCTACGGATGGAGATGCCGTTAGACGAGGCGCTGGTAGAGGCAGGTGCGATCCGTGTACGCCCAATCTGCATGACGACACTGACGACCATCATTGCGATGATCCCGAACTGTCTGGCATTTGGTAAGGCGGGCAAGATGATGCAGGGCTTAGCGCTTGTAAACGTCGGCGGTCTGGTTGCGGCGACGATCCTGACGCTGGTACTGCTTCCGTCCTTCTACCGAGTGGTTTATAACATGGGAAAAAGCAAAGAAGATGAGTATGATAAGCTGGACTGCGACTAAGGAAAAGCAGGTTAAGCAGTGAATCTGTCAGGCGGCGGACCCGGGGCGGGGAAGCTGCCTGTACTGATAGAAAAAGGGGGAGAAGAAGATGCCGTCGGAACGATTTAAGCGGTTGCCGGAGGAAAAACAGAAGAAAATCCGGGACGCGTGTATGGCTGAATATACGCGGACAACGATAGAAAAAGCATCGCTCAACCGTATGATAGAAGATGCCGGGATCTCCCGGGGCAGTTTTTATACGTATTTTGACAGTAAATGGGATGTTTTAGGATATCTGTGTGAGAGTTTTATCAATGAATTTTATGAGTGCGGCGTGCGCTGCCTTGAAGAGGCGCAGGGGGACATCTGGGAGATGTTAGGGCAGTTTTTAAACGGTTCGCTTGCCCTGTGCCGCGATGAGAGACGCACCGATTTCATCCGCAACATCATGGAGTGCAGCAGCCGTGAGGCGCTGCTCTTTGATATATTCAGCTCCGATCTGGACAGTCCACGCGCCGTGCGTGGACAGAAGCTGGAACGCGCCGCTTATGAGGCGTGCGTGGGAAAATCCCTGCGGAAGATGGGCTGGGAGGAATATATGAGCTTTTTCCGCATGGCGATGATGTCGATCGCGATGGAGATCAAGAGCTTTCACGACGGAGTCCCGGAAAACCGTATCCGGGAACGGTTTGTCCTGACACTCGGTATCCTGAAACGGGGCGCTGGGATAGAATCGGGAGCGGGCGCGCAGAGCGCCGAAAGGAAATGAAGATGAGTAAGATGAAGAAAAACAGGAAGAAACTGTTTGCCATTCTTTTACAGGCGGCGTTAGTCAGCACAGCTATGACGATGCCGGCATATGCGGCTAAAACACCGGGGATCGGCTCAGATGCGCGGATCGGTGACGATGCGACCGGTCCGGTGCTGACGGGCGGCAATACCGAGATGGAGGAGGAGACTTCCCCGTACACCAAAGAGCAGCTTGAGGACGGGACGCTGGAGTACGGTGAGATCGCATGGCGGATCGAGGGCTACAACAGCACGTATTTAAACCTGCGTTCCCAGCTCTACAGCCAGGCGACCAGCCAGTCGGCGGGAACTGCCCTGGCGGCTGAGGCAAGCGCCCTCATGGAAGATGCGATGGACCTGAAGTCCGACGATATGGATGCGGAGACGAGAGAGCTGTTTGAGGGCTACAAGGCGGCAGCGAGAGAGTTGCGCAAACAGGGGGCAAAGCTTACGAACAAGGAGCTTTCCGGCACCTACGCCCGGACCCTGCGCCAGACGAAGAATAAGTTAGTCAAGGCGGTGCAGAACCTGCTCATCCAGTATGAGGAACTGCTCCCGCAGGTGGAGACAGCGAAAAAGAATGTGGAGATGTGCCAGGTAAATGCGGATGCCGCACAGAAGATGCAGGCGCTCGGCCGTGCTTCCGCGCAGGAGGTTCTGACGGCGCAGAAGGCGCTGCAGCAGGCCAATTCCAGCGCCCAACAGGCAGAAAACGGGGCATTGCAGCTCAAACAGAATATTTTAATGCTACTTGGATTTGACGCGGATGCGCCGGTAACCTTTGCGGATGTGCCGGTTCCGGATGCGTCCCGGATCGCGGCGATGGATCTGGCAGCCGATACACAGGCGGCAGTCAGCGCAAATTATGATTTGATGTCTGTGCGTGCAGCGAAAGCGGAAGGGTCTTCCAACCGCACAGTCAAGAAGCGAAACGTCGCCTATACCGAGGATTCGGTGACGATCACGGTTCAGAACCTCTATGCGGCGGTGGTATCAAAGAAACAGGCGTATGACAGTGCGACGGCTGGATATCAGGCGGCAGCGCAGAGCTACGAGGCGGCAAAGCGCCAGAACGCACTGGGAATGCTCTCAAGAGCCAATTATTTGGGGCTTGAGTGTTCCTGGCTCAGCAGCGTGGCATCGTATAAGACCGCCGAGCTGGAATATACCAAAGCGGTGGAAAATTATGAGTGGGCAGTTAGAGGCCTGATTGTAAGCAAGTAGTTCGTCAGGAATTTGCCGTATTTAAATGCGAAGCCACGGCAAATTCCGTTACTGGACACGTATGAGTGAACCGTAACGTGAATGGGAACAGAAAGGAAGTAGGAACCGGAAATGAAACATAGAAGAAGGAAAACGGCGCTTCTGAGCGCAGCGGCAGCAGCGGTTCTGGTATTGCAGGGATCATTTGCGGCGCTGGCTGCCAGCCCGCAGTTCGCCTACGATGCGGATACATGGGCGAAGCTTCAGGACAATGTGATGGAATACAGCGAGCTGCCGTATCTGGTACAGGAGTACAACCCGACGTATTTAAACAACCAGACAACCTATCAGGCAGGACGCGATACAAAGAATGCGAAGGAAGTGCAGGATAAGCAGTACAATCAGGCAAATGACCTGTATGACAGCGCGGATAACCTGCGGGATCAGGCAGACCAGATTGAGGATTATCTGGCAGTGCCGGGCATGGCAAGTGCGTATGCCAGCCTGATGTCTGCATCGGTGATGGTCGAGCAGAATGCATTAAAAACGCAGCAGTCGGCCGATGCCTCCTACCGTGACAGCGAGATGGACCGTCTGGACTATATGAACAGCCAGGATGCGGTCGTGGTACAGGTAGAGGCAGCGTTTGCGGCGTATAATCAGGTCAAAAAGACAATTCCGCTGATGGAGAAATCGCTGGAACTGCAGGAACTGACACTGCAGATGACTCAGAAACGCCAGCAGCTCGGTCAGGCGACCCAGATTGATGTGTTAAATGCACAGAAATCGCTGCAGTCGCTTCAATCCACATTGACACAGACGAAAGCGGGGCTTCAGACCCAGCACCAGCAGCTCTGCGTCCAGACCGGCTGGACCTATGACGCGGAACCGGATATCCAGGATCTGCCGCAGGCGGATCTTGGACGGATCGCGGCAATGAACCTGGCGGCGGACACACAGACGGCGCTCCAACAGAACCTATCCTTACAGTCCAATAAGCGCGGCTATGCCAATATGGCAGAAGGTTCAGCTGATAAGAAAAACATGGACCGCACCATCAAGAACCAGGAGCAGACGATCCGCTCCAGTATGCAGACACTCTACAACGACATCATGCAGAAGCAGACAGCCCTGCAGCTTGCCGATGCGTCTCTGGCAGCAGAGACGCAGGCGATGAATGCGATGCAGAAGAAGCTGGAGCTTGGCATGGCGACTCAGATGGAGTACAAGAGCGAGGAAGTCTCCGTACTGGAAAAGCAGATCGATAAGGAGACAGCTAACATGAACCTGCAGCAGGCGATCGAGATGTATGAGTGGGCGCTGAAAGGTTATATGAAGTAGGGACAGAAGTTAAGTCTCTGGCACTTCCTCTGCGCGGGGGTTAACGTGGCGCTGGAGGAGCTGTGTATATCGAAAATGATATAATAAAATATTTATAAAACAAGAGGAAAAAAGCGGCGTTTTCTTTCGAATCGCCGCTTTTTTTGGGGAAAAAATAGGTGCATATTGTATGGATTTAACAAAAAATAGCCACAAACTACAGAATACTACCGATTCGGACTGGAAAATACTGGGTTAATAAAAAAATACTTTTGACAATTAACGCAGCATATGAGAGAATAAAAAAGATACTTTCAGTAAGGAGAGAAAATAAGATATGAACAAATCACAACAAAACAAAATCAAGTGGTATATGCTTTCCTTTATGTGTTTCTCCACCCTCTGGGGATTTGGAAACGTTTTAAATGGTTTCGTATACTTCAATGGAACACAGGTTATCTTCTCCTGGATTCTGATGTTCGCACTGTACTTTGTACCGTACGCACTGATGGTCGGAGAGCTTGGTTCCGCATTTAAGAATTCGGGCGGCGGTGTCAGCTCCTGGATTCATGAGACAACCGGCGCGAAGGCTGCATACTACGCAGGTTGGACCTACTGGGCTTGCCATGTCACCTACATCGCATCGAAGGGATCCGGCGGTCTGAAAGCGCTGAGTTGGATGATTTTCCAGAACGCAGAGAAGTATGCGTCCTTTAACACGAAAGCGGTTCAGTTAGTTACCTTTGCGGTACTGCTGTTCTTCTGCTGGGTTGCAAGCCGCGGCTTAAACCCGTTAAAGAAACTGGCTACCCTGGCGGGAACCAGTATGTTTGTCATGAGTATCCTGTACATTCTGCTGATGTTTGCTGCACCGGTCATCAATCCGAACGGTGGTTACCTGTCGGTGGATTTCAGCTTGAAAAACCTGATTCCGCATTTTGATTGGAAGTATTTCAGCAGCTTGTCCATCCTTGTATTTGCAGTCGGCGGCTGTGAGAAGATCTCCCCATATGTAAACAAGGTAGAGGATCCGTCCAAGGGATTCCCGAAGAGTATGATTTTTGCAGCGATCATGGTAATCGTCTGCGCGATCTTCGGTACAATCGCGATGGGTATGATGTTCGATGTATCCTTGGTTGAGGCTAATTTTGACTCTTACAATGCGAATGGACAGTACTGGGCATTCCAGAAACTGGGTGAGTATTACGGCGTTGGAAACCTGATTATGATCATTTATGCAGCCTGCAACGCGATCGGCCAGTTCTCGACGCTGGTAGTCAGCATCGATGCACCGCTTCGTATGCTGCTTGACAACGAGGATGCGCGTCAGTTCATCCCGACCAAGCTCTTAAAGAAAAACAAATTTGGCGCTTACGTCAATGGTATCTGGATGGTAGTCATCCTGTCCGGTTCCATCATTCTGGCTCAGGTTTTGGTTCCGAATGCGGATACGGTTCTGCGCCAGCTGACACAGCTTAATTCGGTTACCATGCCGATGCGTTATCTGTGGGTATTCTTTGCGTACTTCATGCTTCGCAAACATTCAGATAAGTTTGAGCGCGAGTATCGTTTTGTGAAGAACAACGGAGTGGCACTGGGCTTTGGCGCATGGTGCTTTATCCTGACCGCAGCCTGCTGCTTATTAGGTATGTACAAACAGGGTGATCTGTACACAACCATGCTGAATGTCATCACACCAGTCGTTCTGGTAGCACTGGGACTGATTTTACCGGCGATTAAGAAGAGAGAAGGGAAGTCTGCATGATGAATGCTGCGAAGGAATTATTGACTTTTATTGAGAACAGCCCGAGTATGTTTCATTCGATTGAGACGATCAAGGGAATGCTGGATGAGGCAGGTTTTACCTATCTGCCGGAGAGAACTTGCTGGGACGTGAAGCAGGGCGGAACGTATTACACGATCCGCAACCATTCCAGTATCATTGCGTTCCGCGTCGGAAAGGAACTGGGCGATTACCATTTCCAGATGTGCGCCTCCCACAGTGATTCACCGACTTACAAGATCAAGAATGTACCGGAGTTAAATGGTCCGGGCGAGTATCTGCGTCTCGATGTAGAAGCATACGGCGGCATGATCGACAGCACCTGGTTTGACCGCCCTCTGACTGTCGCAGGCCGTGTGCTGGTAAAGGACGGTCAGGGCGTGAGCGCGAGACTTCTGTACATCGATAAAGATCTGTTCATCATTCCGAACGTAGCGATTCATTTCAACCGTGAGGTGAACAATGGATACAAATACAACCGCCAGGTTGATTTATGCCCGCTGTTTTCTGCCGGAGCGCTGAAAAAGGGCGCGTTTGACGCGATGATCGCAAAAGAGCTTGGCGTGGCCGTGGAAGATATTTTAGGCAAAGATCTCTTCCTTGTAAACCGTCAGCCGGGTACGATCTGGGGTTATGCGGACGAGTTCGTTTCCAGCCCGAAACTGGACGACTTACAGTGCGCTTACGTTTCCCTGAAAGCATTTCTGGCGGCGAAGAATGAGCGCGATGTCAGCGTATATTGCTGCTTCGACAATGAGGAGGTTGGTTCCAATACGAAGCAGGGTGCGATGTCCACCTTCTTTCAGGATGTCCTGCACCGCATCAACGGTGCGCTTGGCAAGACGCCGGAGGACTACTATCAGGCAGTTGCCGGTTCTTTCCTCGTAAGCTGTGACAACGCACACGCCGTTCACCCGAACCACGGGGAGAAAACGGATGCGGTCAACTGCTCCTGGATGAACAAAGGTATCGTCATCAAGGAGAGCGCGAACCAGAAATACACCACGGACGCATTCAGCCGTGCGGTATTTACGAATGTCTGCAATGAGGCAGGTGTTCCGGTTCAGGTGTTTGCAAACCGCAGTGATATTTTAGGCGGTTCCACCCTTGGAAACCTTTCCAACACGCAGGTCAGCGTCCATGCCGTCGATATCGGTCTGCCGCAGCTTGCGATGCATTCCTGCTACGAAACGGCAGGTGTGAAGGACGTTGAGTACGCAATCCGCGCACTGACGAAATTCTACCAGACCACTCTTCAGATTGAAGGGGCAGAGCGGGTTTGCTTTGAGTAAATATAGTTAAAAGAACAGCCGCTTCGCGAAGGATGAAATGAATCGCGGGGCGGCTGTTTTTGATAGAATGAAAATGGTTAGAAAACGGAAAAACGGTAAATCCAGCAGCGCTGAAACGTTTTGTTTTGATGTTTAATTCGCGAAAATTATTTCCGCAGCAGCTCCGGCGCCATCTCCTGAAACAGCTTCGCGAGCGCCATCGCCGCCCGCGAGCGGTATTTTCCAGCGGGCCAGGCGAGCGCCAGATCGAGGAAAATACCATCTTTCCCGATCCGCAGATAGCGGAACTCATCCCGCATGATGCGGCAGGAACGGTAGGTAAACGCGAGTCCGACCCCCTCCCGCGCCATCGCCGCAGCAAAGGAGGCGGAGAGGTAGGTGTCGAGTCCCAGCGGTTCCACGCCAGCCTCGCGCAGGGAGCGGCGGCCAGTCCGTCCGAGGACGGTGCTGGGCGGTCCCAGAATATACTCAAATGGTGCGGTGTCCTTTAGGTCAATCCACATCTGTTCCGGCTCCGATTCACATGGCTTCGCAAACGCCATGACCGGGTGGTCGGCGGTGGTGGCGATCATGATCTCATCCCGCATCAGGAAATCCACACCGTGTTTGATCCGAACCGGCGGCGCGGCGATCAGCGCCAGATCTAAAAGCCCCTCTAAAATCTTATTTTCCAGATCAATACTGTCCATCTCACAGATCTCCACATGAACCCGTGGATACAGGGCATGGAATTTTTTCAGGACCGGCGGCAGCAGGTAGGTTCCCCGGTAGGTACTGATGCCGAAGATGACAGTGCCGCCCTTTAAATTTTCAATATCCGAAGCCTCGCTGCGTGCCTCCTGGTACTGCTGTAAAATCTGTCTGGCATGGAAAATAAATGCCTCCCCGGCAGAGGTTGGACGGACCCCGCGGGCAGTACGGACGAAAATCGGCGTCCCCAGATCCTGTTCAAACAGGCGGACCGCCTGGCTTAAGCTCGACTGCGCCATAAACAGTTTTTCAGCCGCGCGGGAGATGCTTCCCTCGTTGGCGACGGTTACGATATAGTCTAGTTCCTTTAAATCCATGAAAATCTCCCTTACGAGGTATCGAAATTTCCGATATCTGGTATAACAAATCTTGCCTTTCTCCTATAACAAAAATAGTATAAGATAAAAACAAGCAAAAATCAATGGCAGAGACTGAAGCAGCGGCTGGAAAATCGAATAGGAATCCGGCGAGGGAACGCAGCTTTGAAAAAGTCTCTGTGGACGATTATAAATAGGAGGAATAAGCAAGATGAAACAGGATTTAATGAAGGGTGTTATCGACATGCACGTTCACACGAATCCGGATCTGCGTCTGCGGGAGTATGATGATTTCGAACTGATGGAGGCGGCGATCCGGGTTGGGGCACGCGCTATCGTCATCAAGACGCATCAGGGAACCACGATGGATCGGGCGTATCTGTGCAACCGCCACAACGAAATTGTACACGGGGAAACGAACAATTTTACGATGTTTGGCAGTATTACCTTAAATAAGGTAGTCGGCGGCATCAATCCGAAGGCAGTCGATGTGGCGCTTCGTCTGGGTGCTAAGGTAGTATGGCTTCCGACCCAGTCGGCAAAAAACCATATGCAGAAGATGAATCAGGATCTGAGCCAGTGCGTGGAAGTGGTGAAAGATGGTAAAATTGTACCGGAGCTGCGTTCAGTGTTGGAGCTGATTCGTGACCACAACGCTGTACTGGGAACCGCACATATTGCACCGGAGGAGATTTTCACTGTTGTGGAAGCTGCCCGGGATATGGGAGTAAAAAACATCGTTGTAACCCATCCGGAATGGTGGATTGTAGGCATGAG
>OINS01000323.1_pt1 | contig 9644 bp, 9 predicted proteins | sample 1585391 | NCBI WGS metagenome assembly OINS01 (sample SAMN02674698, study PRJEB24791) | human gut metagenome, SKBSTL036 | isolation source: stool | host: Homo sapiens | place: USA
CAAAATTGCAATTGGAACAAGACCCCAATGAAGACCAAGCATAACAAGGACTTGCCACAAAGCACCAAGTAAAATACTAAAGACAATTGGACTAAAGCGATAAATATTAGTGAAGATAACACCGATAGGGTTAGATGCCCAGTTCATAACAGGACCAATTGCCAAATAAGCAAGTGGAACAGTGATTAAGATAACAAAGAATGGTACAACGAAGACTTTAACCACATCAGGAATGATTTTCTTGAAGAATTTTTCAATTTTTGAACCAACTCAAACTGTTAAGATAATTGGAAGAACTGTTTGAAGGTAACTTGATGATGGGAAGATAACTGGAAGTCCTAAGAAATCAACATTTCCATTTGCGAAACTTGCTGCAATATTTGGATAAATCAAAGCAAAGCTTAGTGCTAAAGCATTGAATTGTTCCATTTTGAAACGTTTTGCTGCTGCTCTGCTGGTTTTCATTTTTGGCATAATGAAATTCCTCCTTGATAAATAGTCTAATTAGCGTTTTTCGGCCAGCACCATTGTCATGCTGCGGCCTTCCATCTTCGGTGCCTTCTCCACTGTTGCCACATCTGCAAGCTGCTTTGCAAAATCATCAAGCACATGTCTGCTGCTTGCCATATGTGCCATTTCTCTTCCGCGGAAACGTAATGTTACCTTTACTCTGTCACCCTTGGAGAGGAACTTTCTGGCGGCGTTGACTTTCGTATTCAGGTCATTGGTATCAATGTTTGGAGAAAGTCGCACTTCTTTGACATCGATGGTCTTCTGCTTCTTCTTGGCTTCTTTTTCTTTTCTTGCAAGCTCATAACGGTATTTACCATAATCGATGATCTTACATACCGGCGGTTTCGCCTGCGGGGCAATTTTTACCAGGTCAAGCCCTGCCTCCTGAGCTTTGAACATTGCTTCTTTCGCGGACATGATTCCAAGCTGTTCTCCGTCCGAACCGATTAAGCGTACCTCTTTGTCTCTGATCTGTTCGTTAATCATTAAATTGCTAATTGTAGTGCACCTCCATACCTGTTAGATAGATTCTAATGACTTCTCGTCGCCCTCATTTACATAAAAAAAGCGTGGACAAAATCCACACTCCGCTATCACACTGCTGATATCTTTTCTTCTTAATCTGCGGAACAATCTCCTTATTCCTGCCAACCTTAAATATCAGCCTTCTCTGTGCAATATAAACCCAAGCCGCTAAACTAAATGCGCTGAGGTGAGAGTGGAACTCTGCTTTGTTTTCTTACGTACTTGTATAAGATACCATGTTCAGTCTGCTATGTCAAGTACTTTTTACATTTTCTTTATTTTTTTAGATCTCATGGTATATTTTCTCTCAAACTGCACATCCTATCTCCGAAACTTATTCAATGTAACTGTTCAGTACTCTTGCACTACAGCAGTATTGAATAGTTATCTCAGATTTTTTCAGGAGGGTAACTCTATGACAATTCTTAAATGTTCAGCAATGACCTGTGTTTACAACAAAGAACAGCTCTGTTCAAAGGGTGATATTGACGTGACAGGCGAAAATGCTACTTCTGCAAATGAGACAAGCTGCGGCAGTTTCCGAGAGAGAACCGGCAGTTCCATGAAAGACAGCTATACAGATGACTGTGGCTGCGACAAAATCCAGATCGACTGCAAAGCCCATAACTGTACCTATAATGATAACTGCAAATGTACAGCATCCTCCATTCAGGTAGACGGCTCTAATGCACATGCATCTTCCGATACAAGATGTGACACCTTCCAGTGCCATTGTGGCGCATAATATCAACACCATGGCAACAGGATTTTCACCCGTATATCAGGTATAATGAACTTCCCTGATCTGGTCAAAAAAAGAGACATGTCCATCTATATGGAATATGTCTCTTTTGTCTGTCTGTAAATTATTTCACTGCAAAACAGATAATCCTATCTGTTTCTTAAGAAATCCGGAATCTGGATATCCTTCTTCTGAACAGTGCTTGACGGAGTCTTAGATGCTCCAAATGGTGTGGCATTCATAGTTGGAAGGCTGAAGCTAGGCATGTTCATACCGCTTCCTGCTGCAGTTCCGGCTGTTGCTGTACCTGTCGTTGCTGTGGAAGAAGGTCTTCTTGCACCAAAGGAAGAAGCTGTGCTTCTTTTTCCGAAAGGGGTCTGCTGAAGGTTATCATCATTCAGACCTGTTGCAATCACTGTGATTCTGCAGTAGTCAGCAACTGTATCATCATACATGGCACCAAAGATGATGTTTGCTTCCTCACCTGTAAGCTCCTGTACATAGCTTGCAGCATCATTGGCATCCATAAGAGAAATATCTCCGGAAATATTAATGATAACATGTGTAGCACCTTTGATGGTTGTCTCAAGAAGTGGAGAAGATACGGCCTGCTGTACAGCTTCCATAGCTTTGTCGTCTCCTCTTGCTTCACCGATACCGATATGGGCAATTCCCTTGTCTGTCATTACAGTCTGAACGTCTGCAAAGTCAAGGTTAATCAGAGCCGGCAGATTGATCAGGTCTGTAATGCCCTGTACTGCCTGCTGCAGAACTTCATCAGCCTTCTTCAGAGCTTCCGGCATGGTTGTTCTGCGATCTACAACTTCCAGTAATTTATCATTCGGGATAACGATTAATGTATCCACTGCTTTCTTCAGATTCTCAATGCCTGCAAGTGCATTATTCATACGAGTTCTTGCTTCAAAACGGAAAGGTTTTGTAACAACGCCAACTGTAAGGATACCCATTTCTTTCGCTGCTGCTGCGATAACAGGTGCAGCTCCGGTTCCGGTTCCGCCTCCCATACCACAGGTAACGAATACCATATCCGCACCTTCCATTAACTGTTTTACTTCTTCAATGCTCTCCTCTGCTGCTTTCTGTCCAACCTCAGGCTGGGCTCCTGCACCAAGACCTTTGGTAATCTTCTCGCCAATCTGAAGTACAGTTGGAGCTTTGCACAGAGTTAAAGCCTGCTTATCAGTATTAACACCTACAAACTCTACTCCGCCGATGGCCTCTTCCACCATTCTGTTTACTGCATTATTTCCGGCTCCACCTACACCGATCACTATGATCTTGGCAGATGATTCAGCCTCGTTTGACATAATCTCTAACAACGTACTTCCTCCTTTATTTATACCTGATATCCTTTTCAGTGATTTATATCAAAGTTACATATAGATATATCATATATTTTTTTTGAGAATTAATCAACCATTAATTTTGTTTTTTTATACTTTTTTCACTCTTTTTCGGCAATTCCGGTAAATATGTTGTATCAGTGTACGGAGCCTTCTCTGATCTCAAAGTTTCCATATACTATCAATATCCCTCAGAATCATCCCCCTGATAATCACTGTTATCTTCTGTATAATCACCATATCCATCTGAATCATCTGAGTTTCCGTCGTCATATGATGAATCACTTTCTCCATCTTCTGAAGTTTCAGAACTCTGGTCATCTGCGGAACTTTCATCTCCTGAACCATCTCCCGACTCATCAGATGCCGCATCCAGAGATTCCTGTGTAGGCTTCGGTCCCACATAATTACCGGATTCGTCATACTCACCTGCTCCGGTATAATCCCCTTCCTCATCATAACCGCCATTCCAGTTCTCAATTGCTTCCTCAAGAGCAGTCTTCGGTTTTGCACCTACATAATTACCATCCTCGTCATACTCGCCGTCTCCGGTATAATTGCCATCTTCATCATAACCGCCATTCCAATTCTCAGCAGTAACTTCTTCCTGTTCCAGTTCTTCTTCAAAGGTATTGGACTCCGTAGCCACACTCTCCATATGAAGAATACCTTTTTTTCCCTGAATTTTGGGCAAAATCGCTATCACTCGGTTCATCTTCTCTTCCAGATCAGCATCTTTTCCAAGCTGAACAGTTATATCCCCATAGATGAGGCTGATAGAATAGCTGCTGTCAAACTGGATATGATCGGGGATCATATCATTTTTCTGAAAGATTGTAGACAATGCTACAGCTGTATTCAGTACAGTATCTCCTTTAATATCCAGTTTCTCATCCATCACGATGCTGTTCACCTGAATTCCGTCAAAATACGGAACCGTCTCATCTCTGTTCTGAGAACCCTCCACAAAAATGCCATTTCTGTCAAAATAAATGTAACTGTCAAGATATCGGATGCATCCGACTGTTTTTTTCTCTTTTACGCTGATACAGATGGTATTTCGGTTCAGCTGGGTAACTTTAAATGCATCTACATATGCAATGTCCTCTGTATTTGTAGTGCTGTAGAGCAGTGGTGCAAGGACCGAATTGGAAGCCATCGGTCCCCGAAGCACCATATTCTTTACTTCTTCGTCTGTATAATGGGAAGTGCCCCTCACCTCAACAGTATCTACTTTATAATAGGAAAAAAATACTATCACAGCGACCATAACTCCGGCGCCTATCATACCTGCCAGCATCTTCTTCGTCCTTTTACTCATAGGAGGTCTTTTCCCATAATTACTTTCTCTCATAAATCCTCAAATCCTCTGTCCCCGGCTGCCATATTCTGCAGCCCAAAGTCCGTAAATCTTCACAGATATGCTCATAGCCCCTGCTGATAAACCCGGCTCCTGTAACACAGGTTTCTCCCTCTGCCATAAGTGCGGCAATGAGCAGGGCTGCACCACCTCTGAGATCTCCTGCCTGTACCTGTGTTCCCTTAAGAGTTTTTCCCCCTCTTATGATTGCCTGGTTTCCGCTTACGGAAATATCTGCGCCCATTTTTTTCATCTGAAAAGCACTGCCAAATCTCCGGTCAAAAATATTTTCCCGTATGGTACTCTGTCCCTGCGCACCTGTCAGCACCGCCATCAACGGAGCCTGCAGATCTGTGGGAAAACCCGGATAAATTTCTGTTTCTACTAAAACAGCCGGTCTGACAGCATTCTTTCCATTGACCTCTAGTGTACCACCATTTACTTGATATTGTCCACCTATTTTCCGATATACTTCCATAAACGACTGCAGCTCCTCCACAGGTACATCATGAAGAATAATCTTACTTCTTGCTGCCGCAGCCGCACACAGATAGGTACCTGCAACAATACGATCCGGAGGAATACGGTAGTCTCCGCCTTTCAGTTCATCCACTCCTCTGATCGTAATTTCACCGGTTTCTTCTCCTTCTATCAGTGCTCCCATTGTTTTCAGATATCTGCAGAGCCAGAAAACCTCCGGTTCTTTCGCACAATTATAAAGATGTGTTACACCTTTTGCAAGAACTGCTGCCAGTATTGCCTGTTGAGCAGCTCCCACACTCGATTTCGGAAACACAATATCCTGCCCTTCAAATCTGACACATTCTCCATCCAGGCCTGATACATTTTCCCGGACATCCGCGCCAAGTGCTCTCAGTGCCATAAGATGGAAATCTATTGGTCTTTTCCCGATCGTACATCCGCCCGGATACCCTATCCTGCATTTTCTGTTTCTTGCAAGCACCGCACCTGCCAGAATGATCGAAGAACGCATTCTGCCTGTATAGACTGCAGGAATTTCTGTTCCGTCTGCGCAGGAACAATCCAGATAAAGATCGTGATCGTCCCACCAGGTCACTGCACCAAGACTTTTCAAAATCTCTTCCATACAAAAAACATCTGAAATTCTGGGACATCCCCTCAGAATGCTTAGTCCTCTGTGCATCAGAGATGCGGCTATCATTGGAAGTGCTGCATTTTTAGATCCCTGTATAAAAATCTCCCCGCTGAGAGATGCTTTACCTGTCACATGGATTTCATCCAACCTTTTGCTCCCAAAGAGTCTCTTACTTTACAGTTTATGGCTTTTTCTATTATATGTTACGTCATTCTGAAACCTGTAATTCAATTTATCCTGTCACATTTCCCAACATTCATCGCAAGTCCCATTTCCCCAAGAAGAAACACTGCCGAAGTTCCTCCATAGCTGATAAAAGGCAGCGTAATGCCTGTATTGGGGATTGTATTGGTCACCACTGCAATATTCAAAATAACCTGAAGAGCCAGATGCCCCATAATCCCGCAACAGATAAGAGCTCCGGCCAGATCTTTTGCATGCATGGCAGCCACACCCAGCCGCCACAGAAGCATTGCAAACAGAAAAATCAGAAAGATAGCTCCGGCTGCTCCCATTTCCTCACATATAATCGAAAAAATCATATCATTCTGCGCTTCCGGAACAAATCCAAGTTTCTGCAGACTGTTTCCAAATCCTCTGCCGAATATTCCGCCGCTGCCGATGGCATACAGTCCCTGAATCGTCTGAAATCCTTTTTCATATTTCTCCGGATTTCTCCAGATTGCAAGACGTTCCAGACGATAACTCTCTGCAGCAAGAAAAACAGCTATGAAACCTGCACCTGCGCTGCCAAGCCCGATAAATTCCAGATATCCCGGATTGGATACAAAAATCAGAATTCCACCGATACCCAGAATAATGATCGCTGTACTCAGATTATTTGAACCTACAAGACCAATGATCGGCAGCAGGGTCAGTATTGTCCTGCACATAAATCCAAAGCCCCTGGTTGCTTTTTTTGTACGCTCGATCTGCCATGCAAGAAAAAGGATTACAGCAACTTTCGCAAACTCTGAAGGCTGAAAAGATAAAGGTCCAAGATTCAGCCATCTTTTTGAGCCGTTGATCTCCTGACCTACAAAAAGTACTGCGCCGGACAAAAACATTGAAATCAGATATGCCACTGGTCCCAGCCTCAGAAAAAAATGATAATCAATGGAAGAAACCATATACATCACTCCCATACCCAATGCTGTGGCAAATAACTGTTTCTTAAAATAACAGGCAGAGTCGCCGAAACGTACTCTGCCATTATATTCACTGGAGCTGAATAATACTGCCAGGCCAAAAATCACAAGCAGTACTATCAGTACCAGCATCGTCATATCTGTTTTTGATAAATCTGTCGCTCTTTTTCGCGCCATCTGTTTCTCCGCAAAATTATCTATAGCCGGTCACTGCAGCTTCGTCTTTCTCTGCCGGACAGCTATAATTCTTACTTATAGATATTCTACAGATTTCTTACATATTCCTTGAACATATCTCCACGCTGTTCATAGTTATCAAACTGTCCCCAGCTTGCACATGCGGGAGAAAGCAAAACAGCATCTCCAGGCTGTGCTTTCTCCTCACATACCTTTACTGCCTCTTTCAGATCTTCGCAGAGGATGATGTCATGGAAACCATGTTTCTCGGCAGCTTCTTTGATTTTCTCCTTTGTCTGACCGATTAGCACCAGATAACGTACCTTTCCGTCAAATGCCTCAATCCATTCATCATAACCGGACTGTTTATCATAACCGCCGCCGATCAGAAGTGTCGGACGGTTCATTGCCTGGATTCCTTTAATTGCCGCATCCGGGTTAGTTCCTTTGGAATCATTATAATATACAACGCCTTTTTTCTCTGTCACATATTCGATTCTGTGTGCAACAGCTGTAAATTCACAGATGCTCTTACGGATGCTGTCCAAGGATACTCCATCGTAGTAAGCCATTGCAACTGCGGCCATAACGTTCTCAAAATTGTGTTTTCCAAGAAGCTTCAGATCTTCTGTCTTAACTACTTCGATTTCTTTTTCTCCGTCCTTCAGGATGATTTTATTTCCATCCAGATAAATTCCCTCATCCAGTTTACGTCCGCTGGAGAAATATACCACTCGTGGAGTCAGATGTTTTCCAAACTCACGCAGAACCTCATCTTCATAATTCAGCACGCATACATCTTCTGTACCCTGATTCTCAGTGATCAGTTCTTTCACACGTATATACTCTTCCATTGTATGATGACGGTTCAGATGGTCCTCTGTAATATTCAGGATTGCAGATACCTTTGGTGCAAACTCATCAATCGTTTCCAGCTGAAAACTGCTGATTTCTGCAACAGTTACAGAATTTGGCTTCATCTCCAGTGCTTTGGAAGTATATGGGGTTCCGATATTGCCGACTACAAAAACAGACTCACGTGCATCCTGCATAATTTTTCCAAGAAGTGCTGTTGTAGTAGTTTTTCCGTTTGTTCCTGTGATGGCAAGCACTTCACCGTCACCTACTCTGTATGCCAGTTCCACCTCTCCCCATACCGGAAGCCCCTGCTCATAAAAACTCTTTACAAGTGGAAGATCTGTCGGCACTCCGGGGCTTAAAACTACCAGATCAAGACTGTCCTGTACTTCTTTCGGAAGTTCTCCTGCATATACAGTGACCGGATATGTCCCATCTGTTTTATGTACAACTGCGTCTTTATCTGTTTCGGCATTTCCGTCATAGATAACCGGAAATGCTCCTACCTTTGCCAGAAGGTCAGATGCTCCGATTCCGCTTTTTCCGGAACCGAATACAAGTACCTTTTTTCCCTGTAATTCCATAATAATTTTCCTCCCTTTTATCAGCATAACGCTGAAATCTGCTTAGCCAAAATTTTACAGTGCCAGCAGTGCGACCATACACATAACCGCTGTAATAACTGAGAATACCGCAACTACACGTGTTTCAGACCATCCGCATAACTCAAAATGATGATGGATCGGTGCCATCTTAAAAATACGCTTTCCATGTGTTGCCTTGAAATAAGTTACCTGAATGATAACGGAAAGTACTTCGATCAGATAGATCAGACCCACGATCAGGATAAATAACGGCATCTGCATCACATAAGCCGTACCTGCAACAAAACCACCCAGTGCCAGAGAACCTGTGTCTCCCATAAACACTTTTGCCGGATATACATTAAACAACAGAAATCCCATCAGACCTCCCACAACTGCACCTGTGATCGGCTCGATCCCCGATTTCATTCCAATAGAAACTACTGTAAAAAATACTGCAACGATCAGAGTCACACTGGAAGCAAGACCATCCAGACCATCCGTAAAATTAACTCCATTCACAGTACCGATCACAGCAAAGAAAAGAACCGGAACTGCCAGCCATCCAAGATTCAGGAAATGTCCGCTCCAGAATGGGATTCTCATAGTCAGTGAGATATCTGTATACTTAACAATATAAAATACAAAAATCGCAGTCAGAACTACCTGAAGTAAAAATTTCTGCCATGGCAGCAGTCCGTCTGAGCGTTTCAGCACAACCTTCAGATAATCATCCAGAAATCCGATAATTCCAAATCCAAGAGTCAGGAACAGTACCGGAATGATCTTCGGATAATCCCCTACATAAAATAATGCAGTTATCGCTGTGGCGATCAGAAAGATCACTCCACCCATTGTAGGTGTTCCTGCTTTCTTTAAATGGGACTGTACGCCCTCTGTTCTTTCTGTCTGGCCCATCTTCAGTCTCCGAAGAAAAGGAATGATGACCGGTCCTAATACAACGCTGATTGCAAAAGAAATCAGCACAGGGATTACAACTTGAAATTCCATCTTACACCTCGTTCATTCTTTCGTTTTTTCCTGAAAGTTTTTTACTTTCAGATTTCTTTTAGTATAAGGCTTTTTTGCTTATTTATCAACCCTGCCTGCGGAATTTCCCTAATTGCCTTCTGCAGAAAAATCAGAAACATCACTTTTTTCAATTCCAAGATATGGCAGGATATTCTCAAAAATACCACGTATCACAGGTGCAGCTACTGTCCCTCCATAATAGATTCCTTTCGGATCATGAATAA
>OINS01000330.1_pt1 | contig 9517 bp, 8 predicted proteins | sample 1585391 | NCBI WGS metagenome assembly OINS01 (sample SAMN02674698, study PRJEB24791) | human gut metagenome, SKBSTL036 | isolation source: stool | host: Homo sapiens | place: USA
TGTTATCGCAAAGCTTTGCGACCGTGTACTGGTTATGTATGGAGGAAAGATCGTAGAACGTGGATCTGTAGATGAGATTTTCTATGATACAGCACATCCTTACACAAAAGGACTTATGCATTCAATTGCCAAACTGGATACAGCAAAAGGCCACAAATTGCAGCCAATCGAAGGAACACCTCCGGATCTGTTTGCACCTCCGAAAGGATGTCCGTTCGCAGCAAGATGTGAATACTGCATGGAAATCTGTAAAGATATGCCGCCACAGACTTATGAGCTTTCAAAAGAACATGAAACCTGTTGCTGGCTGCAGCATGAATATGCACCGGATACAGACATGAGAAGAAAAGTAACTGAGAAAGGAGAGGTGTAAAATGAAAAATACAGAAAAAAAACAGCCTCTCGTACAGGTGAAAAACTTATGTAAATATTTTGAAATCAGCCGTAAAGAAACCTTAAAAGCGGTTGATGATCTTACATTTGATATTTATAAAGGTGAGACAGTCAGCCTGGTAGGTGAGTCCGGCTGTGGTAAATCTACAACAGGACGTACCATGATCAAGTTATACAATCCGACTTCGGGAAATGTATATTATGATGGAAAAGATATTTTCAAATACAATCATGCAGAGCAGAAAGAATTCTGTAAGAAGGTACAGATGATTTTCCAGAACCCGTATTCATCACTGAACCCACGTATGACTGTTAAGGATATCGTTGGAGAAGGTCTGAAACAACATGGAATGTCAACAAAGGATGCAGATGCAAAAGTAGAGCAGCTGCTTGCTACAGTTGGTCTTAATAAAGATCATATGTCACGTTTCCCACACGAATTCTCAGGTGGACAGAGACAGCGTATCGGTATCGCACGTGCTCTTTCTGTTGATCCGGAATTCATCATCTGTGATGAGCCGATTTCAGCTCTTGATGTGTCTATCCAGGCACAGGTTATCAATATGCTGAAAGAACTGCAGGAAGAAAGAGGACTGACTTACCTGTTTATCGCTCATGACTTGTCTGTTGTGCGTCATATTTCAAACAGGATCGGTGTTATGTATCTGGGATCTCTGGTAGAACTTGGTGAGAGCTATGAGCTGAACCGTCATCCGATCCATCCATATACACAGACGCTTCTTTCTGCAGTTCCGGTACCGGATCCTAAGCTGAGCCGTACCAGAAAGCGTATCATCCTTGAGGGAGATGTGCCAAGCCCGATGAACCCGCCGAGTGGATGCCGTTTCCATACCAGATGTCCATATGCGACACAGAAGTGCCGTGAGGAGATGCCACAGTTCAAAGAGCATGAACCTGGACACTGGGCAGCATGTCATCTGCTGGATAAATAATACAGTCAAGCGGATATTCGCCTGACTATTTATCAGAGTACTTACAGAATACGAAAAAATATAATGTAAACTGGTGGGTAATACTGAAATAAATAGAAAGAATAAAAATAGGAAATAATTAACAAAATTATTGTTGCAATTATAGTAAAAAATCCGAAAGAAAAAGCTTAACATAGGTATTGGGTTCCTGTATAATGGAATTTATAATACAAATCGCTGACTTCTCATACAGCGAAAACCATAATAAAGGAGGACAAGTAATGAGAAAGGCAAAAACAATTATGTCTCTGGCTCTGTCAGTAGCTATGGTTACAAGCATGGCAGCTACAGCACCTGTAATGGCAGCAGAGAGCGAATCAACAGACGGATTTAATCTGAATCTCTGTATCGCATCTGAACCACAGAGTATCGACCCTGCACTGAATACAGCAATGGATGGTTCTGTCATGTGCCACCATATGTTCGAAGGTCTGGTCAAATGGGCAGACGACGGTGAAGGAAATGCTGTTACAGTTCCAGGACAGGCTGAATCCTGGGATAAAGAGACAAACGATGACGGAACAGTAACTTATACTGTACATCTTCGTGATGGTATCAAATGGTCTGACGGACAGGCCGTAACAGCAGGAGATTTCGAATATTCCTGGAAACGTCTGGCAAACCCGGAAACAGCAGCAGACTACTGTTACATGATCGACATGGTAAAAGGATATGCAGAGGTAGCTGACGGAAGTGCGGATCCTGACACACTTGGAATCAAAGCTACAGATGATACAACACTGCAGATCGATTTAACTTATGACTGCCCGTATTTCGAAGAGATCATGGCATTCCCGGCAACCTTCCCTGTTCGTAAAGATATGGTAGAGGGAAGCGAGAACTGGACATTTGATCCTGCAACTTATATCAGCAACGGACCTTACAAGATGAAAGAATGGTCTCATAACTCCTACATTCTTATGGAAAAGAATGAGAACTACTATGATTATGAGAACCTTGGACCGGACACAATTAAATTTGCACTTCTGGACGACAACAACGCGATCCTTAAAGGATACAACAACGGAGAACTTGATTTCATCGAGAACCTTCCTGTAGACGAAGTTGCTACTTACCTTGCATCCGGAGAACTTAACATCGCTGACTATATCGGAACATACTATGTATGCTTCAATACAGAAAATGAAGTATTCTCTGATCCTGCAATCCGTAAAGCATTCTCACTTGTAATCGATCGTAACTACATCGTAGATAACGTAACTCAGTCCGGTGAAGTTCCTGCAACAGGATATGTTCCATCCGGTATCTATGATGCAGACGGAGCAAGCGGAGATGACTTCCGTACAGTAGGCGGTGAATATTACAGCGTTTCTGAAGATGATTATGAGAAGAACTGTGAAGAAGCACGTCAGATCCTTGCAGATGCAGGATATCCAGACGGCGAAGGTTTCCCGACAGTTGAATATCTGTACAACACAGATGACAAACACAAAAAGATCGCTGAAGCACTCCAGAACATGTGGCAGAAAGAACTTGGCGTAACTGTTAACCTGGACAACCAGGACTGGAACGTATTCCTTCAGAACAGAAAGAATGGTGACTTCCAGATCGCACGTAACGGATGGATCGGTGACTACAATGATCCTTGTACATTCCTTGATATGTGGTATACAGGCGGCGGAAACAACGATGCTCAGTATTCTAACCCGGATTACGATGCACAGATCGATGCAGCAAAAGCTACTTCTGATCAGGCAGAGCGTATGAAAGCATTCCATGCAGCAGAAGATATCCTTATCGGTGAAGACAATGTACTGGCTCCTCTGTACTTCTATACACAGCCATACATGCTGAAAGATAATATCAAAGGTATGTATTACACACCACTTGGATACTTCTTCTTCGGATACACAACCCAGGAATAAGATCTGAGACAGGAATGAGTCTGGAAACGGACAGAGAAAGTAGTTTCGCATTCCTGCATAAAAATGCATAATTTTGAAAGTAAAAACAGCTCTGTGCGGAAGAGTTTAAGACTCTCCGCAGGGGCTGTTTTTGTTTTAGAACAGGAGATGGTAAAGTTTTCAGGCTGCCACTTTTTTATGATAAAAAGGTAAAATAAAAAACTAAATTTTACAGTATATGTTTGCATAAAAATCTATAAGATGATATGATTATAAATAAACGTTACAATAGCAATCTTACAGGGAGATAACTGGAAATGGAATTTTGGGATATTTATGATGAGAATAAGAAACCTACAGGACGTACCATGAAGAGAAATGACTGGTGTCTGAAGGACGGAGAGTATCATCTGACTGTGCTTGGCGTAGTAGCCAGACCGGATGGTACTTTTCTAATCACTAAACGTGTCATGACGAAAGCGTGGGCACCTGGATGGTGGGAAGTATCCGGCGGCGCTGCACAGGCAGGAGAGGAATCTTATGAAGCTGTTCTGCGTGAGGTGAAAGAGGAAACAGGACTGGATGCCCGAAACGCAGAAGGTGGTTATCTTTTTACGTATAAGAGAGAGAACCCGGGTGAAGGAGACAACTATTTTGTAGATGTGTACCGTTTTATCATGGACATTGATGAGAATGACTTACATTTACAGACTGAAGAGACAGACGGATATATGTTTGCCAGTCCTGACCAGATCAGAGAATTTGCAGCAGATGGAAAATTTCTGCATTATGACAGTATAAAAAAGGCATTTGAGATGTAAATATATGCAGAGATCCGTGGGAAAACCTTTCGGATGCTGCTTATGATATAAAGAGAAATGCAGCATCCGGAAGGTGATTCCTGAGAGGAAAGATAATGAAAAATATAATAAAGAACAGTCAGAAAAGGTTCGGGAGAATAATCCTGGTGATTATTAATATTCTTCTGATCCTGGCGGCGGTTCTGTCTTCTCTGGTTTATTCCGACCATATCAGGAATGAAAAAACGCAGATGCAGATAGATGCGTTTTGTTCCACTATGGAAGGAATGAAGCAGGTTTCCGGAAACTATCTGAAGATGGAGAAGGGATATGCAGAGAACTGGGCAAATTACATAGAACGCCAGAATATGACGATGGATGAAGCCCTGGATTATATCAAAAACAGCAATTCTCAGAAAGACAGGCATGCACATATTGTAGATATGGATAGAGGATTTCGCAGCAGTAAGTGATGTGAATGTGATCAGAAATGAGAGAATGGGAACTGCTTACGGAGATCAGATCATCCGTGGAGTAGCGGAGTGTATTCGTGCAAGTCTCAGAACAGGGGAGCAGGTTTACCGTATTCTAGGAGATGAATATCTCCTTGTTAATGAGATTGGCGGAACAGTAGGCTTCTGAAGAGTGCTCTGGTAGAGGATTTTCATACAATCCTTGAGAAGCATAATCTCTCTACAGACAGTATTATCCTGGAACTGACAGAGAGTGGATATCTGGAGACATCGCAGAATGTAATGAATATGAACATAAACTGCTGGAGCATATTATGTAAGATGGAATGCCGCCGGAAGTGAAGAACACTGAGGGCGCTTTCTTTCTGCCGTGATATAATCAAATCAAACTGCGAAGCAGTTATTCGGTTATGAGCAAATAGCGGAGCGGATGATTTTATCCGCTTAATCAAGTATGAAATGATGAGAGGAAAAAAATATGGAAAAAAATCTTGAGTTTATCGGGGAACAGTTAAAGAAATTAACTGCAATCCCAAGCCCGTCCAGCTATACGGAAAAGGCGGCAGAGTATCTGATGGAAACACTGAAAGAAATGGGATATGAGCCGGAGCTTTCCAATAAGGGAAATGTGCTCGTGACGATCGGAGGAGAGGGAAATCCGCTGGTCCTGGCATCTCATATTGATACTCTTGGTGCAATGGTACGCTCCATAAAAGATAACGGACGCCTCCGTCCTACAACTCTGGGCGGACATCAGTGGAGAACTGCTGATGGTGAGAACTGTACTGTTCATACGAGAGACGGCAGGGTTTATACAGGGGTTGTGCTGAATACAGAACCATCTGCGCACGTGGCAGATGAGAAAGTGGAACAGACAGAAGAGAATATGGAGATCCTGCTGGATGAGAATGTAGAAAACAAAGAGGATATTGATGCACTGGGAATCCAGGTAGGAGATATCATTGCTATGGATCCGCGGACTGTGATCACAGAGAGTGGATATATCAAGAGCCGTTTTCTAGATGATAAGCTTTCTGCAGCAATCCTGCTGGGACTGGCGAAGGCAGTGAAAGACGAAGGGATTACACTGCATCGTAAGGTATCATTGCTTTTCACAGTATATGAAGAAGTTGGACATGGCGGAAGCTATGTACCGGCAGATACAGCGGAAATGATTTCTGTAGATATGGGATGTGTGGGTGCTGATCTTGGATGTACAGAGCGTATGGTATCCATCTGCGCCAAAGATTCCGGCGGTCCGTACAATTATAATCTGATCACTGCACTGGTCAATACAGCGAAAGCACATGGTCTGGATTTCGCGATCGATGTTTATCCGCATTATGGATCTGATGTGGAGGCAACTCTCCGCGCAGGATATGACATCAGACATGGCCTGATCGGACCTGGGGTTTATGCTTCACATAATTATGAGAGATCTCATATGGATGGAGTGAAGAATACGTATGAGCTTGTGAAGGCGTATGTGACGGAATAAAAAATAAAGCAGCTGTTCTTTTATATGTTTTTTGGTAATTGGAATATTGGACAGGAACTGCTTTATGAGGTTAAATTACAAAAAATCTGCAGGAGATATCATATAATGGATATCTTATCTGCAGATTTTATTATTTGTGGATATTTATATTAATGAAATTTCCCATTCCAGATGTGAAATATAAATAGCAATAATATTTTGATATAAAGCTGATTTATTTCATTGCATTCTTAATAGCAGCCAGCAGTTCATCATATTCTTCATATGCCGGGATCTCCGGATAATCTGCTTTGATCTTATCTGTACTGCGGAACAGGAATCCAGCCTTGCTTGCCTGGATCATACCCAGGTCATTGTAGGAATCACCGCTTGCAATGGTATCGAATCCGATAGACTGTAAAGCCTTTACAGTAGTTAACTTGGATTGTTCCACTCTCATCTTAAAGCCTGTGATCTCACCGTTGTCTGCAACTTCAAGAGTGTTGCAGAATAAGGTAGGTCTGCCAAGCTTCTCCATGAGCGGTGCTGCAAACTGTGTGAAAGTATCGCTGATCAGAATTACCTGAGAGAAAGAACGAAGTTCATCCAGGAATTCCTTTGCACCCGGAAGCGGATCGATCTTTGCGATCACATCCTGAATTTCTTTCAGTCCGAGACCATGTTCCTTCAGAATACCAAGCCTCCAGTTCATCAGCTTATCATAGTCCGGCTCATCACGTGTGGTTTTCTTCAGCTCCGGGATTCCGCTTGCTTCAGCAAATGCGATCCAGATCTCAGGTACCAGTACGCCCTCTACGTCAAGACATGTAATATACATAATAGAAATCCTCCTTTGTGTGAAACCTCTTTATTTTTGAAAATCCTTTAATGCTTTATTTAGTGAAATCATTCTAACATATTCTGAGAGTCCTTGCAAATTTAATTTTTGAGTTGCTTAAAAGGAGAATATTGATTTCCTAAAATGCATATGATATAATGCCAATAGGCAGAAGAAAGAATAATTAATCTGACAAGAATAACAAGAATGAAAGCCCTGGGAGTGGCAGCTCCCAGGGCTTTCTTCTTGTTTTAACAAAGTGGACAAGCAACCACTAGGCTAGTGTTGTCCTATTTATCTCCGTCTAGCCATTTGCAGATATAGTGGCAGATTATACCTGCTGCACAGGAGATAAGAAAAGAAAGAATAATTTCTGACAAGAATATCACCTCCTCCCGTTGCCGGGTATTGGTTGGACAACGTTAATACTATATCATATATAGAACAAAAATAGAAACATAAAATAAGTATTGACATAAAAAAACCAAAGCCATATAATAGTTAGGCAACTAATGGATAGCAACCTAACTATTTATATGGCTTTGCAATAGTATGGGTACTGATTTTAGGAGGTGCGGCGAGATAGACGAGGAAATGAAACAGAAGCTGAATGAGATGCATGTAGGCAGGCTGATACATATTTTATCCCATACAATGAAACGGCATAATCCGGCAGAGGTGATGGAGAATGACGATCTGACGACCATGCAGAAGCATGTGCTGAAATTTATCCTTCTGGAAACCATGCACAGAGATCTCTATCAGAAAGATATTGAAGAGGAATTCCAGATCAGGAAACCTACAGTGACAGGAATCCTGAAGCTGATGGAGAAGAACGGTTACATTTACAGAGAGAGTGCGAAACAGGATGCACGCCTGAAACAGATCATTCCCACAGAGAAAGCAGAGAAGATTCGTCCTGCAATCTTAAAGAGTATTGAAGAAGGCGAAGCCAAAATGCTCCGGGGAATTCCGAAGGAGGATGTGGAACTGTGCAAACAGGTTCTCTGGCAGATGTATGAAAACCGGAAAAAATCTTGCGATAGCAGGAATGATTTTTAACAGAAATAACGAGACATAAGGAGGACATTGACGAAGATGAATAAGAAACTTTTACGTTCAGTCCGGGAATACAAGAAGCAGTCTGTACTGGCTCCGGTCCTTGTAATCCTGGAAGTACTGATGGAAGTTCTGATTCCTCTGGAGATGGCGAAGATTATCGACGTAGGTATTGCAAACGGAGATATGAGCTATATCATCCAGCGTGGAGTCATCCTTGTTGCAATGGCAATGCTTTCCCTGTTCTTCGGCGTACAGGCCGGAAATATGGCGGCAGTTGCAGCAGCAGGATATGCGAAGAATTTACGACACGATATTTTTTATAAGGTGCAGGATTTTTCCTTTAAAAATATCGACCACTTTTCAACATCAGGTCTGGTCACACGACTGACCACTGATATCACAAATGTACAGCAGGCATACATGATGAGTATCCGCCTTCTTGCCAGGGCACCGTTTATGATCATCCTGTCATGGATTATGACACTGACGATCAACAAACCGATCGCAATGCTTTTCCTGATAGTTGTTCCTGTCCTTGGCGGTACACTGATCTTTATTGCGAAAAAGGCACATCCGCATTTCATCAAGGTCTTTGATGAATATGACAACCTGAACAATTCCGTTCAGGAGAATGTAAATGCCTCACGTGTAGTTAAGGCTTTCGTAAGAGAGGACTATGAGATTGAGAAATTCCATGGAATTTCCAGATATGTTTATAATCTGTTTACTAAAGCAGAGAAAATCGTTGCATGGAACTCACCGGTTATGATGTTTGCCATGTATACTGTAATCATTATCATTGTTGCAATTGGCGGAAGAGGAATTGTTCTCGGTGGCATGGAAACCGGTGAGCTGACAAGTATCATTGTCTACGCACTTCAGATTCTCATGTCCCTGAACATGGTAACTTTCGTGTTTGTTATGATCATGATAGCAGAAGCATCCACAGACCGTATTGTAGAGGTTCTGGATGAAGTTCCTGAGATGCAGGATAAAGCTGATGCAGTAAAGAATGTGGCAGATGGTTCCATTGACTTTAATCATGTAGATTTCAGCTATGCAGGAGAGGGAGGAAATCTTTCCCTGAAGGATGTAAATCTTCATATTAAATCCGGTCAGACAGTAGGTATCATCGGCGGAACCGGAAGTGCAAAGTCTACCCTGGTGCAGCTGATCCCCAGACTCTATGATGTCACAAAGGGTAATGTCCAGGTGGGAGGCGTGGATGTACGCAACTACAATCTGGAAGTACTTCGTGACCAGGTTTCCATGGTACTTCAAAAAAATGTGCTGTTCTCAGGAAGCATCTATGACAATATTCGCTGGGGTGATGAACATGCCAGTGAGGAAGAAGTTCGGAGGGTCTGTAAGCTGGCCCAGGCAGATGGATTCGTCAGTGAGTTCCCGGATGGCTACGATACAATGATCGTTCAGGGTGGTAACAACGTATCCGGCGGTCAGAAGCAGCGTCTGTGTATTGCAAGGGCTCTTCTCAAGAAACCGAAGATCCTGATCCTGGATGACTCTACCAGTGCTGTAGATACAAGAACAGATGCCCTGATACGTAAGGCTTTCCGCGAGGAGATCCCGAACACAACAAAGATTATTATCGCACAG
>OINS01000337.1_pt1 | contig 9426 bp, 5 predicted proteins | sample 1585391 | NCBI WGS metagenome assembly OINS01 (sample SAMN02674698, study PRJEB24791) | human gut metagenome, SKBSTL036 | isolation source: stool | host: Homo sapiens | place: USA
GGGGTAATCCCCTGCCGCTGTAATTCCTGTGCTTCCAAGGCAGCTTCTTCTTTGATCTGATCGGAAATAGCCTTTCCGTCGATGCGTTGTGCCTTCATAGCATAACTCCTTTATGATTTGATTGATTAGAACAGACCAACAATGTTGCCGTCAGCATCAATGTCGATGTTCAGTGCCGCAGGTTTCTTAGGCAGACCGGGCATTGTCATAACGTCGCCCAACAGTGCAACGATAAAGCCTGCACCAGCAGAAATGCGGATTTCTTTTACAGTTACTTCAAAACCTTCGGGGCGACCCAGTACCTTAGGATCATCAGACAGGGAGTACTGTGTTTTTGCAATACAAACAGGGAAATGTTCAAAGCCCAGTTTTTCAATCTGCGCCAGTGTTTTCTTCGCTGCCGCTGTGAAGCTTACATGACCTGCGCCATAGATTTCTTTACATACTTTATTGATCTTTTCTTCGATGGACAGGTTGTCTTCATAGAGCACATGGAAATTACTTTCTTTTGTTTCCAGTGTTTCCAGAACTTTTTCAGCCAGCGCTTTGCCGCCTTCGCCGCCGTCAGCCCATACTTTTGCCACTGCAAATGTTGCGCCCATTTTTTCGCAGCGTTCTTTCACATAAGCCACTTCTGCGTCTGTATCTGCTACAAAGTGATTCAGTGTAACCACAACAGGCACGCCGTATTTCTGGATATTTTCAATGTGTTTTTCCAGGTTTACGAAACCTTTTGCCAGTGCATCCAGATTTTCGTTGCTCAAATCTGCTTTTGCAACGCCGCCGTTGTATTTCAGGGCACGTACTGTAGCTACGATTACAACTGCGCTTGGTTTTAAACCAGCCATACGGCATTTGATATCAAGGAATTTCTCAGCACCAAGGTCAGCACCGAAACCAGCTTCTGTGATTGCATAATCAGCAAGCTTCATAGCCATCTTTGTAGCTGTTACAGAGTTACATCCATGAGCGATGTTTGCGAATGGTCCGCCATGTACGATTGCAGGAACGTGTTCCAGAGTCTGTACAAGGTTTGGTTTCAGAGCATCTTTTAACAGGGCTGTCATAGCGCCTTCTGCGTGAAGGTCACCTGCTGTTACAGGTTTCTGCTCGGAAACTTTTCCGTATGTATATCCGATGATGATCTTGGATAATCTTTCTTTCAGGTCTTTGATGTCGCTTGCAAGACAGAGAACTGCCATGATTTCAGATGCAACTGTGATGTCGTATCCGTCTTCACGAGGCATACCGTTTGTCTTTCCACCAAGACCATCTACTACGTTACGAAGCTGACGGTCGTTCATATCTACACATCTTCTCCATGTGATCTTACGTGGGTCGATGTTTAATGCATTGCCCTGGAAGATATGGTTATCGATCATAGCTGCCAGTAAGTTGTTAGCTGCGCCAATGGCATGGAAGTCACCTGTGAAGTGAAGGTTAATATCTTCCATAGGAACAACCTGTGCATATCCGCCGCCTGCTGCACCACCTTTTACACCGAATACCGGTCCTAAGGATGGCTCACGAAGAGCTACCATAACACTCTTGCCAAGTCTCTGCATACCATCTGCAAGACCTACAGTAGTAGTAGTTTTACCTTCTCCTGCTGGAGTTGGGTTGATAGCTGTAACGAGGATTAATTTTCCATCCTTCTTATCACTTTCTTTCAGAAGATTGTAGTCGATTTTTGCTTTGTATTTTCCGTACTGCTCCAGATATTTGTCGTCAATACCTGCTTTCTCTGCGATCTGAGTAATTGGAAGCATTTCGCATTCCTGTGCAATTTCAATGTCTGATTTGAATCCCATAATTGTTTTTCTCCTTTCGTTTCCGCATAACATGAAAAACTTCTGTTGCTGTTCACTCCGCGATCAGCAACAATTATTAATTGAAAGAAGTATCGGCCGGTCTGTCTGACATTTCTGATTTCTGCTCCGGAAATTATAAAAAAAGGCCAGTATCTGAATACTTCAAATACTGCCCAGACGGTCGGCGTCCACAAACCTCCGACTCCACGTGGTTTGCACTCCACTCTTTCCGTCAGTACTCGAAGGTTCTTTCAATTGATGAATACAATATATCATTTTGAGAAAAAAATGTCAAGAAAATTTTTGTTGAAACGTCAAAAAATGTGAGTAAACTGGATAAAAGTTGTGCAAATTGATAAGAGAAAAGAAGCGTAATCCCTGGTAATGAAAGAAAATGTGTTTCCTCAAGGAAATGAATTGTTAAAAAATAAACAAAGTTTTTCCTGATAAATGAAGAAAATATCAAAAGAAGGTAAAGCCTGTGCAAAATATGGAAAATGGAATTGACAACAGTTAAAGAGGTATGTTATTCTCATCTTTAGTATGAAAAGACACTATCGTTTTCATGCAAATATTTGCTCACATTCAGAGACAGTTTCTGAATGTTAAGCCATACGGACAGGCGGGGCAGTTGCCGGGTGGGGAAACACCACATTATTGATTGAGTTAGAAGCTCAAATTTTATAAGTTGATTACTTTATAATAATCAGTGCGTAAGCACACATCATCTTGTGAAACGGTCAATAAGAGCATAGCATATATTTGCCAGCGATTGAAGACGACAGCAGTCATGAATATTTCAGAATACGGGAACAGGCACAGGATACAGACGGATTTATACGGGAAATCCGGTCAGTATATAAAGAGACAGAGCCTGAGAAATTCTATAGATCATGAGAGAAGCAGATGGTGAATGAACTTATCTGCTTCTTTTTTTGTGCAGATATAGCAAATATATATAGAAATAATTGAATCATTGTGCCGGTTTGAGGCAGTATACAATTGCTGAATGATAGAACTGTATTTGCCGGTACATGACGACAGGAAAAGAGGAACATGTCAAATGGATTATGAAAGACAACAGCATGCGCCCATATATGAAGCACTGGAACGTTTCCGAAAGAAGAGAGTCGTTCCCTTTGATGTGCCGGGACATAAAAGAGGAAGAGGAAATCCGGAGCTTGCACAGTTGCTGGGAGAGAAATGTGTGGGGCTGGATGTTAATTCTATGAAGCCACTGGACAATCTCTGCCACCCGGTTTCGGTGATCAGAGAAGCGGAGGAGCTTGCAGCAGATGCTTTTGGCGCAGCGCATGCATTCCTTATGGTAGGAGGAACCACATCTGCAGTGCAGAGCATGATCCTGTCTGTCTGCAAGGCAGGGGATAAGATCATTCTGCCGCGAAATGTACATAAAAGTGCCATCAATGCCCTGGTACTGTGCGGTGCAATTCCGGTTTATGTAAATCCGGAGGTGAATGCGCAGCTGGGCATTTCCCTTGGCATGGAAGTCAGCCAGGTGGAGAAGGCTATGGATGAGAATCCGGATGCGGTGGCAGTTCTTGTAAATAACCCTACCTATTATGGAATCTGTTCGGATCTGCGGACTATTGTAAAGAAGGCTCATGCAAGAGGAATGAAGGTGCTGGCAGATGAGGCTCATGGAACCCATCTTTATTTCGGCAGAAACCTTCCTGTATCCGGAATGGCGGCAGGTGCTGACATGGCGGCAGTTTCCATGCACAAATCCGGCGGAAGTCTGACACAGAGTTCGCTGCTGCTTTTGAATAAGAGTATGAATGCAGAGAAAGTGCGCCAGATCATCAATCTGACTCAGACCACAAGCGCTTCTTATCTTCTGTTGTCCAGTCTGGATATCTCCAGAAGAAATCTGGCACTCAGGGGAGAGGAATCCTTTGAAAAGGTTGCAGGGATGGCGCAGTATGCCAGAGAGGAGATCAATGAGATCGGCGGCTATTATGCATATGGTATGGATCTGATCAATGGAACCAGTGTTTTTGATTTTGATGTTACAAAACTCTCCATTTATACACTGGGAAATGGGCTGGCAGGTATTGAAGTTTATGATCTTCTCAGGGATGAATATGATATTCAGATCGAGTTTGGAGATATCTGTAATATTCTGGCTTATATTTCCATCGGAGACAGGCTTCAGGATATTGAGAGACTGGTAGGGGCACTGGCTGATATTGAGCGTCTGTATAAGAAGGACAGCACAGGTATGCTTTCCGGAGAATATATCGCACCTGCAGTGGTGGCGTCTCCACAGCAGGCATTTTATGCGGAGAAAGAATCTTTGCCCATGGAACAGGCGGCAGGCAGGATCAGCGGTGAATTTGTTATGTGCTATCCTCCGGGAATCCCGATTCTTGCTCCGGGGGAAATGGTGACACAGGAAATTGTAGAATACATTCTTTATGCAAGAGATAAAGGCTGTTCTATGCAGGGAATGGAGGATCCGAAGGTAGAACATCTTCAGGTACTGAAAGGGGGGATCTGATCATGGAATTATGGTATTCCGAGTTCCATACAGGAAATGTAAAGCTTTCTGTCCGGATTAACCGACAGTTATTTTCGGGGGAAAGTGAATTTCAGAGAATCGATGTGTTTGAGTCTGAAGAATTTGGGAGATTTGTGGCTCTGGACGGTGAGATCGTATTCTCTGATAAAGATGAATTTATTTATGATGAGATGGTCACGCATGTGCCAATGACAGTACATCCCAATGTAAAAAATGTTCTGATCATCGGCGGCGGTGACGGTGGAGTTGCCAGAGAACTGATCCATTATCCGCAGATTGAGAGCATTGATGTGGTGGAATCCGATAAAATGTTTGTGGATGTCTGTGCGGAGATGTTTCCGGATATTGCCCAGGGACTGAAGGATGAGAGAGTCAACATTTATTATGAAGACGGTCTTCGGTTCCTGCGGAATAAAAAGGCCAGATATGACCTGATCATCAATGATTCCACAGATCCGCTGGGACACACAGAGGGACTTTTTACAAAGGAATTCTACGGAAGCTGTTATAAGGCTCTCAGAGATGACGGAATCATGGTTTATCAGCATGGAAGTCCTTTTTATGATGAGGATGAGGTGGAATGCAGAAAGATGCACAGAAAGGTTTTCCGGTCATTTCCGGTGAGCAGGGTTTATCAGGCACATATCCCTACCTGTCCCTCGGGATACTGGCTTTTTGGATTTGCATCAAAGAAATATCATCCACTGGAAGATTTCAGGCCTGAGAGGTTTGATGATCTTAATATAGAAACATGGTATTATACAACAAACCTTCACAGAGGAGCATTTATGCTTCCAAAATATGTAGAAGATTTACTGGAAGAGGAGGAAAACAGTTTATGAGCAGATTATTGGTAATCGGATGTGGCGGGGTAGCTTCAGTGGCAATTCGCAAATGCTGTCAGAACAGCGATGTTTTTACAGAAATTATGATCGCAAGCAGGACAAAGGAAAAATGCGATGCACTCAAAGCGAAGATTGAAAGTACAACGAAGACAAAAATAGAGACAGCAAAGGTAGATGCGGATAATGCGGCAGAGGTCGCAGAATTGATCAGAGCCTATAAGCCTGATGCTGTCCTGAATGTGGCACTTCCATATCAGGATCTTACCATCATGGATGCATGTCTGGAAGCTGGTGCAGATTATATTGATACTGCTAATTATGAAGCAGAGGATACAGAAGATCCCACATGGCGTACAATCTATGAAAAGAGATGTAAAGAAAAAGGCTTTACTGCATATTTCGATTATTCCTGGCAGTGGGCTTATGATGAGAAATTTAAGAAAGCAGGACTGACTGCCCTTCTGGGAACCGGTTTTGACCCGGGGGTTACCAGTGTATTCAGTGCTTATGCCCTGAAGCATTATTTTGATGAAATCCATACCATTGATATTCTGGACTGTAACGGCGGTGATCATGGATATCCTTTTGCCACAAACTTTAACCCGGAGATCAATCTTCGAGAGGTTTCCGCAAATGGTTCCTACTGGGAAGACGGACACTGGGTAGAAACAGAGCCTATGGAATTTAAATCTGTCTACGATTTCCCTGAGGTAGGAAAGAAGGATATGTATCTTCTTCATCATGAAGAGATTGAATCACTGGCAAAGAATATTCCGGGAGTACAGAGAATCCGTTTCTTTATGACATTCGGACAGAGCTATCTGACACATATGAAATGTCTGGAAAATGTAGGAATGCTTTCCACCGCACCTGTGGAATTTAACGGACAGGAGATCGTGCCGATCCAGTTTTTGAAAGCTCTTCTGCCGGATCCAGCATCTCTGGGACCGAGAACAGTGGGTAAAACAAATATCGGCTGTATTTTCACAGGTGTTAAGGATGGAAAAGAGAAAAGTATCTATATTTATAATGTATGCGATCATCAGGAATGCTATAAAGAGGTGGAATCCCAGGCAATTTCCTATACAACAGGTGTTCCGGCCATGATCGGTTCCATGATGGTAGTGACCGGACAGTGGAAGAAGCCGGGTGTATTTAATGTGGAAGAATTTGATCCGGATCCATATATGGAAGCACTGAACAAATGGGGACTTCCATGGAAAGTCTGCGAAGATCCTGAACTGGTAAAGGTCTGGAAAGCCAATGAAGATTGATCAACTGCAAACTCCCTGCTATGTGATCGATGAGAAGAAGATGCGGGAGAATCTGGAGATTTTGAAAAAAGTCCAGGAGGATACCGGGTGTAAGATCCTTCTGGCGCAGAAAGCGTTTTCCGGCTTTGCCCTGTATCCCATGATCGGAAAATATCTGGCAGGTACCACTGCCAGCGGTCTGTTTGAGGCAAGGCTTGGATATGAAGAGATGGGGAAAGAGAATCATGTTTTTTCCCCTGCTTACCGTACAGAAGATATGGAGGAACTGGATCGGATCTGTGACCATATTATCTTTAATTCCACAGCACAGCTGAAGAAATTTAAAGAAGTGTGTACCGGAGCCAGTCTGGGACTCCGTATTAATCCGGAATGCTCCACTCAGGGGGATCATGCGATCTATGATCCCTGTGCGCCGGGTTCCAGGCTGGGGGTTACCAGAGAGAACTTTGACGGGGAATGTCTGAAATGGATCGACGGACTGCATTTTCATACGCTCTGCGAACAGAATGCAGATGACCTGGAGAAAACATTACAGGCGGTAGAGGAGAAGTTTGGAGAATTTCTGCCAGAGGTTTCCTGGCTGAATATGGGCGGCGGACATCATATTACCAGAGAGGATTATGATGTAAAGCTCCTGGAAAAATGTATTCAGCATATGAAGGAAACCTATGATCTGGATATTTATCTGGAGCCCGGGGAGGCTGTTGCCCTGAATGCCGGATATCTGGTGACAGAGGTTATGGACATTGTGGAAAATGAGATCAGAACGCTGATTTTGGATGCTTCTGCAGCCTGCCATATGCCGGATGTGCTGGAGATGCCCTATCGTCCGCCTCTTAAGGACAGCGGGGAAGCAGGGGAGAAGGCATATACCTACCGCTTATCTTCCTGCACCTGCCTGGCAGGAGATGTAATCGGAGATTATTCCTTTGACAGAGAGATCCGGATCGGGGACAAGCTGTATTTTATGGATATGGCGATTTATTCTATGGTGAAGAATAATACATTTAACGGTATGCCGCTGCCGGATATTGCGGTTATGCATGAGGACGGAGAGTGTGAGGTTATCAGACATTTCGGATACGAAGACTTTAAGAGCCGGCTTTCCTGATATCTGCCGGGCTATCAAAGAAAAGGAGACAGACATGGAAGTTACAGAGAAGAACAGAACAAAATATCGTATGCCCGGAGAATTTGAGCCTCATGAGGGATGTGTGATGATCTGGCCGGAACGTCCCGGTTCCTGGAATTATGGGGCAAGGGAAGCACAGAAAGCATTTGTGAAAGTTGCAGAGGCTATTGGAGTGAGCGAAAAGGTGTATATGCTGGTTTCCAAAGCTCAGATGGAGAATGCAAAGAATCAGCTTGGGAATGTTTCCGGTGTGACTTTGCTGGAATGCGAGACAGATGACGCCTGGGCCAGAGATGTGGGAGCAACCATGGTTCTGGATGAGAAAGGGGCAGTCTGTGGAGTTGACTGGCAGTTTAATGCCTGGGGAGGTACCTTTGACGGGCTTTACCGGAACTGGGAGAAGGACGACAGGGTGGCTGCCTTTATCTGCAGGACTCTCGGTTGCCCATGTCTGGATGCCAGACCTTTTGTGCTGGAGGGCGGTTCCATCCATTCTGACGGAGAGGGGACTCTGATCGTTACAGAGGCCTGTCTTCTGAGTCAGGGACGCAATCCTCAGATGAGCAGGGAACAGATAGAGGAACAGTTGAAGTACTGGCTCGGTGTCCACAAGATTATCTGGCTTCCATGTGGAATATATCAGGATGAAACCAATGAGCATGTGGATAACGTGTGCGCTTTTGTAAGGCCCGGAGAGGTTGTGCTTGCATGGACAGAGGATGAGACAGATCCGCAGTATGCCATGTCTCTGGCTGATCTGAAGGTGCTGGAACAGGAAACAGATGCAAAAGGCAGAAAATTTAAGATTCATAAGCTTCCGATTCCTCAGAAACCGGTCTGCCTTACCCGGGAAGATGTGGATGGCTTTGTGTTTGAAGAGGGAGAAGACGAACGGGAAGCAGGAGAACGGATGGCTGCCAGTTACGTGAATTTCTATATTTCCAATGGAGGGATCATCCTTCCACAATTTGGGGATGAAAATGACAAAAGGGCAGTGGAGATTCTGCAGAAGTGTTTTCCTGAAAGAAGGATTTATCCCATTGATGCCAGAGCCATCATTGTCGGCGGTGGAAATATTCACTGTATCACCCAGCAGATTCCCGGAAAAAATATCTGACCTTGATGCAGAAAAACTTTGAGAGTCATGTGTTTGAGGGTTATTACCTGAAAGTTATGAAAAAACTTACTTATGTAAACAGGAGCAGGAGGAACAGACAGGATGAGAAATGTAACAGTGGCAGCAGTTCAGATGAAATGCAGTAAAAGTGTGGAGAAAAATATTGCCCATGCAGAGGAACTGGTGCGTCAGGCAGCAGCAAAGGGAGCTGAGATTGTTCTTCTTCCGGAGCTTTTTGAACGGCCCTATTTCTGCCAGGAGCGCAGATATGAGTATTATGAATATGCGCAGACTGCAGAGGAAAACCCTGCAGTGCGTCATTTCAGCAGGGTAGCGGCAGAGCTGGGGATTGTGATCCCGGTCAGCTTTTATGAAAAAGAGGTCAATAATACTTATAACAGCGTTGCGGTTCTGGATGCAGATGGGAAGAATCTCGGCATTTATCGAAAAACACATATTCCGGATGATCATTATTATCAGGAAAAATTCTATTTCACACCGGGAGACACCGGCTTTAAGGTTTTTGATACCAGATTTGGAACCATCGGAGTTGGAATCTGCTGGGATCAGTGGTTCCCGGAAACGGCAAGATGTATGGCGCTGCAGGGAGCAGAGCTGCTCTTTTATCCCACTGCCATCGGAAGTGAACCCATCCTGGAATGTGACAGCATGGAACACTGGAGAAGATGTATGCAGGGACACGCT
>OINS01000363.1_pt1 | contig 9023 bp, 9 predicted proteins | sample 1585391 | NCBI WGS metagenome assembly OINS01 (sample SAMN02674698, study PRJEB24791) | human gut metagenome, SKBSTL036 | isolation source: stool | host: Homo sapiens | place: USA
TTCGGTCGTATTCGCTGAACAGCCGTTCGCCGCTCTGGTAAGCGGCCCCGGCAACAGCGGACTGCCCATGGCTGCGCTTGACGATGGTGATTTTGAAATGCGGACACGGAATAGGCATCACCCCCAAACAAAAAGACCGCCCAGCAAGATTGCTCTTGTGAACGGTCTGGAATCGTATTCGGTTGTGCTCGCCGCCTTGGACCGGAGTGCCGTGCGCTTCGGTCTCAGGCGGGAGCCGCAAAAGGATAGCTGCAAAGCAGCGCAAGGAAAATGCAGTTTTCCTTGGGATGGAATCGGGCTGGCGCACAAACGCCAGCTTCGATTTCATCGAGCCGTCTGCAAGACCGCAATTTCACCGGAACGGTGTATAATTGCGCCCTTTATTCCTAAAGGGTGCGGAACGCTGCGGCTTTCGTGCAGGTCGTGAATCATCTTTGCAAGAGCCAGCGCAACTTCCGGCTGACGGAACGCAATTTTCAGCAGCTCCATCACCTGATCGTTGGTGAGTTCTTCCGGCGCAATCAGAAAACTTTCCAGCATTCCGGCACGGGTACACAGCCGATGCACACGGGCCTTGCGGGTCAGCTCCGGTATCTGGTGTTCCAGAATTTTCTCCCGGTGCTGGTAGTAGCGCAGCTGCTGTTCTGCTTTGGCTTTCTCGCTGCGGAGATAGGCGAGATCGGTTTTCGGTTGGGTCAATGGCATCACGCTCCTTTTCAAAAGTTGGTTGTATTCGACATTTTTATTGGTTCGTGGTACACTACACACAATCAATGTGAATAGAGGTGACTGCGTTGCTTGCGTTATATCTAAGTGTGCTTGATGATCGAAACTTTGAAGAAGATTTTACCGAGGTGTACAATACATACAAACGGCTGGTTTACCATACCGCTTACAAAATCATGGATGATTCGTATCTGGCAGAGGATGTGCTACAAGAGGTATTTTTGTACGTTGCAAAAAATTTTTCTAAAATTCATCGAGAAAACTGTCACGAACTCGCTGCTTATCTCGTTAGTTGTAGTAGAAGCCGTGCATATGATATGCTTCGCAAACAACGAGAAGAATTGCTGGAAGATGTCCCAAACGAACCAGATGCCGCTCCGGTGCCGGATGATGCAGCAGTTAGCACCGATAACATTGAACGTCTAACAGAACTGATTGGCCAAATGAAACCGATGTACCGTGATCCGCTACGCCTTTTGGCAATGGGATATACAAACCGTGAGATTGCAAAATCGCTGGGATTAACGGATGAAGTGGTACGAACACGGCTCTTTCGAGGACGAAAACTATTATGGAAGGAGATGAACAGCCATGAGTGAGCGGACAGACATTTCATTTGATGCGGCTTTGATGATGGCACTTCGTGCAGATGCGCAAAGAGAACTGGATTCGCTTCCAACGCCAAAGCAGTTTGAGGAAATCTACCCAGATACGTCCCAATGGGACGAACGAATGACAGAGGCCTTAAAGAAGAAAAAGCACCACCCAGTGTTGAAACGAGTACTAATTGCGGCATTGACACTCGTAATGCTGACGGTTGGTGCTCTTGCGGTCAGCGCTGATTTCCGCAGGGCAGTCTATACGATGATTCAAAAATTTCTGCCCATTGAGATGCAGCTGACTTATCAGGTGGATGGCGAACCGCTGGAGTGGCTCCCGGATGGATACAGCGACCATTATGTGCCGAACGGCTTTGAAATGGACGATGTGCAGAAATTTGAGCGAGCAGAAAACTTTTTACATGTTTACTCGTCAAAAGAAACAGAGGAAAGCTACACAGTCCGTTGCTCAATTATCCAGCCAGGGCAGCAGTCCCTGTTTGATAATGAGCATACAGTGTACGAAACCGTAAAGGTCGGAGAAGCAGATGGTGTACTTGGAACCAGTACGGATGAACATGGAAAGAATGTTTATACTCTAAGTTGGGAACATCGGGGGATTACACATACCGTTATGGGAAACATTCCATACGATGAGATTATGAAAATTGCGGAAGGTATCCGTTAAGAAAGCTGGACACTTGTGAGAGTTCACAAATGTCTGGCTTTCTTTTTGTCTGAACTTACAAAGATGGAAAATTTGAAAAATTTTCTCCTGAAAATTGAAACGAAGCGAATGCGAATTGCGTTGATTATACAAAGGCTCTTGATGGGAGCAAAAAAACGGAGGTGTATGTCTATGTCGAAAAAGCGTTTGTTGTCCATTGTTGTTTCAGCGGTGATTCTCTTGAGCTTTGCCTGCACCGCAATGGCCGCTGAAAAGTCTGAACGGTATGTAGGCGATAGTACGGTCAACGGATCTATTTACCAAACATACTATCAGGTTGATGCCCAGACTCGAACTGGAGTAAAGAAAATCAGCGTTTCAGGCGTTCTCTATGAAAAGGGGACAATTGGAACATGGCAAAAAGTAAGTAGCTGCTCAAACAGCAGCACGACCTCAACCTGCATGGTGAGCAGTAGCTTTAACACTAAGCCCGGAAAATCTTATAGGCTTGAGTATTCTGCGACCTTTAGCTATTCCGATGGACGGAGCGAAACCATTACCGGAAGTACCAGTAGATAAGTGGAGTTTGTTATATATTTCAGCAAGTTAGAAAGGTGTGAGGTAATTATAAAGGCGAGACCAACGCGAGTTATCCGATACCTAGCTATAGTCGCACTGTGCTTGCTTTTGGGCTTTATGCTTGGAAGAAAAAGCAAATATGAAAAACGAGATTATTTGAAACAATTCAAAATTGGAAAAGCAACATACTCTGAATCGTTGATATATGAGGCTTATGGCGGATTGCAAAATGATGGGATAATGTTAGCGGTATACTACGATGTGGATGCAGCCAAAATTATTCATCAACTCGATTCATGGGAGAAAATTAATGATTCTCCAACCATATCTTCTATATTAAAAAATGTGTCGTCATATTTTGGATTAGATTTTGTGATTCCTGAAATTGCAAGTGGAAATTTTTTTCTTTATGATAATAGTCAGCATAAGGAACTACGCTCGGAAGCCGAAATGAATACATTGCTTTTACATTCTGAAGATGTGAATTTTAGTCTCGTTGTCTGGGATGATGAGAAGCACACAATTTATATAGTAGAGTACAGAATTTAAGGAGGTTCGTTATGAAGAGGTTCGTATCATTAATTCTTTCAGTGTGTTTTTTGTTTTCGATAAATACTGTGTCTTATGCTGCTAACATAAGCAGCCGTAAAGCTAGCAATCCTGTTATTCAAAGCATGAATGATAAGTATCATGTTGATTTTTCGGGAATGTCGATAGATGAATTAAATAAGTTTATCGATAAGATGAAAGATGAAGATCAAACACGTGCATCTGGAAATTTGTTAAATAATACACAGCTTGCATGGTTGGCAGCTGCGCAAATTGCACGGGATAAGGGATATGAATGTGCGGCTCTTATGGTTGAATTCTCTGTATATAATATTGACTATTCTGAGAGTGTGACGGATTCTTCGACGCCATTGCTTGACAAGTTAAACACGACAACAGTTTTTAATAATTATAAAAACAAAGTACTTAATAGTGGCTTGAAAGATTTTAGTGGAGGAAGTTGGTCTTTTACAATTCAAAAGTCTGATAATGCAGATTTATTCTATGCATTGCATAGGGTAAGCACCTCTGGAACAGGCTTCATGATTGGTAATTCTATAATGTATTACTTGATTACCGTTCATGACACATTTGATTTTGCATATGACAACAACTATGACGACTTGTTTACTACTACAGTGAACAATTGGGCTTGGTTGTGCCAGCAGACGCATGTGTTGAATCCCATAGAGATAAATCTTAGCACGGCTATTGGATAAAAAATCAGTGGTATTTATTTTTTTGCGAAAGTAAAAGTTGAAATCTAAAATAAGGATGGCTCTAACGTATGAAAAATTTTACGGAGGTGTTTCCAATGCAGAGCAACTGATGTATAAGAAATCTTGTGTATACTCTAAAAGTAAAGAAGGAAAATTAAAATAGCTAGTGAAAAAATATCTCGTAGAATTTTTTTGAAAGCAAGTGGGATTGTGGCTCTTTCTTCAATGGAGCTTAACTCTGGGCTGACTGCTTTTGCAGATAATCAAAGTGATGGAAGCAAATCTCATATCGAGAGATACCATAGATACGATTTTGATACAAAAGAAGAATCTATAGAGGAAATTATAGTTGAAACCAATTCCTTCACGGATGGAGAGACAACTGCAGGCTATTTTCCAAATGGAAAGATTTCGGATATTGATCTATCCGATCTGTATGCGATTATCGGAAGCAATGATATCACTGTTGTTGATAATCCAACGGCAACACCATATTGTAGTACGGTATGCCTACAGATAACGACCAATAATGGAGGGACAAATTATGGTTCTGGATTTATGATTGGGCCTAATGCACTTGCAACAGCAGCACATAATCTATACAGTATAAAGGAAAAAGCCTACGTTAAGTCGGTAAATGTCGCACCTGCTCGATCTGATAATAGTAAACCTTTTGGAAGCGAAAATGTATCGGCAAGTTCGATGATTGTTAGTGATTCTTATCTTGCTGGAACAAGTTCGGAGGATTGGGCGATTATTACGCTCAAGAATAATTTAGGAACGAAAACGGGATGGCTTGGGTTACATTGGCAGTCTAGCAATTATTCATCATCACAGTTGGTGTATGCTTATGGCTATCCGAGCCAAATAAATGGTGCCGATGCGAGATATCGGATGTGTAAATCTTCTGGGTATATTAGAAGTCAGACTTCAAAATATCTCAAGGGCGATTGGGATTTGACAGGTGGCTTTAGTGGTGGTCCTCTTGTAGAATATATTTCTGGAGCTGGGTATGTAGCTATCGGAATCCATAAAGATGGAAGCACAATTGATGGTTCTTCATATCCAACTTCTTATACAGGGGCATTGAGAATAACACAATCGCTTTATACGCTGTTCCTTTCATACAGAGGTTGATAAAATGAAATGCAAACGGAAGATTATGGTTGGCATAGCATTTGTGGCAGTGGTTCTCTGCATTCTATTTCAATCGAATACATTCGGAAGAAAAAAATCGGAACTTATAATTGAAGAAGTTGACCTGAAGAACAATTGTATTTATGCGACTGCAAAAAATCAATTATATGATACGGATGACAATTATATAATTTATGGCGTATCAAACTACTTGAAAGGAAATCTTCAGTTGTCGTATCTTAAAGAAGGCGAAAGCATTCTTGTGATATCAAACGGTAAGGTGTTGCTATCAGATCCGTATCAATTTGATAAAATATACAGTATTCAACTGTTGCAATAGCGTTTCATTTTCTCAATAAATAATATAAGCTATTTACAGCTGCCTCCTCTGTTAAGTGGTGGTGCAGTGCTTATTCTCAATAACGATGCGATTGATGAAAATGATAGACCTTTTTGGAATTTAGAATTTTCTCAATAATCAAGCCCCCAAAATGGCAAACTTGAAATCATCGAGAGATACATAAAATATAGGGTTAAATCGACTTTCGTGTCGAAAAAACAAGTGCTAGAAATAGCAAAATTCATTGAATTTTAGAATGACATTTATAAGAAACCAGTAGATTTGCCTGATATTTGTGATTTCTTTGACCGTTGGGCCATTGATTTTGCACTACATTGATTTTGCACTACTATGAGCAAAGGAAAAACTTAAAATAAGCAAACAACCCGCCATTTGCAGCGACTGCAAGTAGCGGGTTGTTTGGCCTATTTAGAGGTTAGTCTTTCAGTTTGCCATGGTCACAGCCAAGTGAGAGATAATGCTCAATCTCACCACTCAGCACAAGCTGGACGCACTCCAAGGGCTTGTTGTATAGTAGCCAATCAAGTTCAGCTCGCTGTGCCGGGGTATTGCCGTATTCGTCCTCGATGGCAAGGCAGTCAATGGCAATGGCAGAGCCATCAGCGAACTGGGCTTCCGCTCGGTTGGTGTCCATATTATAGTGCCAAGAACGTGCTTTTTGAGAACTATTCTGGTCAAAAATTCGATTTTGTTTCATTTGAATGCCCTCTTTGATGCTTTTATGATTTAGTTTTTTGACGAGATGAGGTCTCTTTTTTCTTTCTCTTGAGTCACCCAACCGCACTATCCTGCATCCGTCGCGCAGACAATGCTTTCAACGTCTGGGCGGTGCATCAGGTCTTGCAGGATGCCGAACTGCTTCTTTGTGGATGCAGACACAAGGTACTGCCACTTCTGCGGCAGGATAGGCAGGTCAGCAACGCTCCACTTGATATACCGCTCACCGTAGGCATTCGGCGGCGCAAGTTCCACCAGATGCCCAATACACCAGCTGACAAGATAGCCGTTACCCTCAAGATAACCGTCACTGCGGTTGGTTGCGCCAAGGACTTTTGCATAGGACATAGCAACCGAGGATTTTTCTGCTACAACTAGAATTGAAATAAGCGTTCCCTCCAATCTGTTTTCATTTGAATATGTACGGCGGCAAACGCCGCCTTAAAATCAGATAGGTTCGGTGTCCTGCTCGTCCGGGGCTTCGTCCTCGTCCGGCACATCGGTCGGAATTTCAAAATCGCCCTTGTCCTCGGTGTAATCTGCATCGGGGTCAAGGGCTTCTTTTTCGGCTTTTTTCTTCTGCATCTGCTGGCGATAGAAATAGAAGCCGCCGCCTGCTGCCAACGCAATCAGCACCACCACGCCCAGAAAGCCGGATGCGATCTTGGTGACCTTGTTTTCCTTGGGCTGTTCCGTGCCAGATGCCGCCGCTTCTTCCGCAGCTTTCTTGGCTTCTTTCTCGGCTTTCAGCCTATCCTGTTCCGCCTGCGCTGCCGCTTCCTTTTCAGCGGTATAAGCATCTGCATCTTCTTCCTCCATCAAAGCCAGAAGATCAGCTTCGTCCACAAGGTTCATAAAGTGGACTGTCTGCGCCCCTTTGCTGTTCCTATCAATGACCAGATAGAACGTATTGCCCGACTTGCTGACCAACGTGATAAACTGCTGTCCGCTGCCATCGGAATAGTCGGTGTGGTAATCGTCCACCAGCGTCAGGTTGCCCTCCGGGGTCAGAGCACCAGAAGTTTCATCCGTGACGGTGACAACATCCTCCACCACCTCCGGCAGGATAGGCTGCTCCACCGGGGTGGCTTCGCCCTCAAAGGCAAAAGCGGGAGCTGCCATGCCAGCGCACAGCACCGCCGATACCAGCAGCGCACCCAGTTTCTTAATCTTCATCAGCATCGACCTCCTTCTCAAAAGTTGCACCCACGGCAGACAGCGCAGCCGGGTTCGGGGTGGCGGTTGCCGACTGCCGCAGCAGGGCGGCAAGCTGTTCCGGCGTGACCTTTGCAGTCCGTACCATCTCGTTGACCTCGGCGGAATCCTCCTCCTGAATGCGCCGCTCCAGAATCTCGATGCGGTTGTTCAGTTTGATGCGGCGTTCCTTCTCTTTTTCCAGCATCGCTCGCAGCTTATCCGATTTTTCGCTCATAAAACTCCTCCAATCATTTTGAAAGCCGTCCGAACCCGGCGAGATGCTTCTCCCAGTAGGACGAGTGAATGTTTGCGTACTTGATGGGGTCTCCGGCACTGACCATCATGCCGTTGCCCAGATAGATTCCGGTATGGCTCATGCCGGGGGTGTCGTAGGTGCCTTTGAAAAAGACCAAATCACCGGGCTTTGCCTCTGCCTCGCTGATGTGCTGGCTCTTGTTCCACAAACCGTTGGCGGTGGTGCGCCCCACATCGTAGCCGTTCTGGTTGTAGACCCAGCAGACATAACCGCTGCAATCAAAACCGGTTTCCGGGGTGGAGCCACCCCAGACGTAGGGCGTACCCACATACTTTTGGGCTTCCTTGTAGATGGCGGCAAATTCGCTGTCGGTCAGGGCTTCTGCCGGAACCTGATAATCAATACCCGGTGCGCCGGAGCCGTCAGAACCACCGGGCGGCAATCCGCCGTTGAATAGATAAGGTCTACCGCCCAAGGTATCTTGGAAAATCTCGTAACGTCTCCATTGGTCGTTATTCAGTTCTTCCCGAATGACCACTTCCAAGCCACGGTTCACCAGCTTTGTGTGAAAAATGCGGTACTCATAAGGCACCTGTGTGGGAACTGGGATTCCTGCCGGACTGATGACCCACACGGTCTTATACCGTATCTGCACCTCCACCCATGTGGTCAGCTGGTACTGCTTTTTGAAGGTCTCCTTCAGCTTGCCCTGCACCTCTGACCGGGTGTAATCGTCATACAGAGTCGTGAGAAAAGAGGTCAACTGCCACGGGTCGTGCTCGATGGGGTCGAGGTGGTACTGGTACTCGTTGTAGCCGGGGTGGTCGGTGGGAGTGCGCTTGATCTTTTTGTCCAGTTCCTTTTCCAGCTTCTTGTAGTCCTGTTCTGCGCCCCGGATGTCCCGGTCCTCAGCAGAATACATGGTCTGCCCGGACACCTGTGTGCCGCCGGAAAAGAGGATGCCGCAGGAGGAAAAGCCGGACATCACCATGAGGATGAGCAAAAGAAAAACGCCCACGATCACCAGAACGTGTGCGTTGCCCTTGGCGGCATTCATCAACCCCTTTACGGCGGTGCTGACGGCAGTTTTGCCTTTCTCCACCGCCTGTTCCATGCCGGACCGGGCGGCAGATGCACCGTTGGATGCCGCTTTGCCGCCTGCGGTCTGCGCCGCCGTGCCCGACCGGGCGGCGGCATAGTAGCTCTGCCGGATGTCCTGTTTCTGCCGCCATCGGGAGAGCCAGTTGGAGCCGCCCTCGCCGGTGCCGGATGCACCTGCATCTTGTGCCGCAGTTGGCTCCGATGCGGAAGATTTAGCGGTTTTGGTGCCTTTTTTGCCCTGCATCTTGGCTTTCTTCTTGAGCTTCCGGGCATAGCGGCTTTTGGAAATATCACGGACATCTCCTGCCGCTTTTTCGCCCTCGCTCAGAGCCTGCGTGCCCACATTGTCATCTTCGTACTGGTCAACCTCCCTGTGTACCGCAGACCGGGCGGCATGGGCGGCGATACACAGGGA
>OINS01000378.1_pt1 | contig 8824 bp, 6 predicted proteins | sample 1585391 | NCBI WGS metagenome assembly OINS01 (sample SAMN02674698, study PRJEB24791) | human gut metagenome, SKBSTL036 | isolation source: stool | host: Homo sapiens | place: USA
CCGAGATCTACACTCTTTCCCTACACGACGCTCTTCCGATCTGTCCCAGTTTGGCTATCTTGGAAATGATCTTATTGGTTCCTGCATAGATATGATCTGCCGGCTGTCTCACCACGATAACTTCCTTATCAAGTCCTGCAGGAATCTCTGCATTTTCCGGAACGATCAGATATTTTACAACTTTGTTCAGATACAGTGCTGCCTGCTCCTGCTCTGCAGGATTCAGTCCGCTTGTATCCGAAGACTGTTTCCATTTCTTACCGGCTGCTTTTCTTCCCGTCTTTTTGCTCATATCAATTTCCAGAAGTGTGATCCCCTGATCATAATGATAGATTTTGAAATATTTTGCATGCTCGGCTTTTGTCTCTGACTGATATTCCAGGCCGATGATCTCAGGTGCTACTTCATCCAGTTTCTTACTTGCAGCTGCTGTCTTACTGCTGTCACTGCCATTTACACCGATCACGGTAATTTCTTTTCCATTGGCTCTTGTTGATGCATTTGCTTTTGCTGCTTCCGCAATGTATACAAAAATCGTATACTTAATCTCATGTGCTGCAGACATGGCTGTTGTCATACCTACAATCGTATTATTCTTATTCAGTTCCACCGGAATTACAAAGGAAGTGGAGCTTCCTGTTTTGGAACTTGGATAATATACATTTCCATTGGCTTTCACATACTGGTAATGCGTACTGCTGAATGTGATCGTTGCATATGCCTGGCCACCGGTAACTGTTACCTTACTACAGCTGATTCTTACCTTTCCGGTTCCACCTGACCATGAGAAGCTGTCCGGTGTGTATACACCATCTTTTAAGCCTGTAGCACTGTTAACTCTGGCTGTTGATTTGTTCAGATCTGATTCGTATTTTGATTCTTTGTCCGGTTTTCCATTGTTTGTTGTATTATTTCCTGTATTTCCGTTATTGCTTCCTGTACTTCCTGAGTTATTTCCATTGGAAGTATTTCCCGGGTTGTTATTATTTCCGCCCGATGTCAGCGATCCATTGCTTCCGTTATTGCCATTCGAAGCATTTCCATGATTGCTGTCCGCAATCTTAGTCATGCCTTCTGAATGGAATGTCAGTGTTCTGGTATCCCATTTATTACTCTTCGTTGTATGAACGGCAATCGTCATTACCTCATCCAGTTTCTCTACCGGAATCTGAAATGTATACTGCTCTGCAAGAAGCGAATCTGGAAGTATCCAGTTACTTTCATCGTTCGGCGCGTCATTTACATCTCCCAGATAGATCCTGTTATATCCCCGTCCGCTCAATGTTACTGCTGCCGTCATCTGTCCATTCTTTACCGTCATTACACAGTTTGTGACACGGATCATCTTTCCACCGGCTTCGGCATTCACCTGATAGTTTCCGTCTGTCAGGGTCTTATTTTCTGTTTCCTGTGCTGTTACCGTTACCTTACATGTGGCTTTAATCTCTGTACCTTCAGAGTTATTAAATGTTGCTGTTACCTCTGCAGTTCCTGTTTTCATTGCAGTCAGCTTAGCCTGTGATCCGGATTTTTCAACCGTTACAACCTCCGGATCAGAAGAAGTCCATGTCATATCCGGTGCTGTCTCTTCTGCTGATAATGCCGGTGTAAACTTAAGCGTCAGGTTCTTAACTTCTCCCGTCTTCATACTGAGTTCCGTTCCTTCACTGAAGCTTACACCTGTGATAACCGTCTGTTCCGGAGCTTCCGGTGTTGTCGGCTCTGTATCTTTGGAAATGTTGATGTTTAGCTTATATTCTGTATAGGATCCCATCTTTTCCACATATCCGATCACATTCATCTCTTTATTAATATCAACCGGAATATCAAATGCGCTGGTTCCTGCTGCACTGTCTGTTCTTTTTTCATATTCTTTTACAGTGCCATTTACATTTATCCACAGTTTTGGATATCCGGCACTTGAAAATACAATTCTGGCAGTCGCTTTTCCATCCTTTACTTCCACTTTTTCACAGGTGATACTTGTTCTGGATGATCCGCCTACTTTTGCCTCTACTTTATATGTTCCGTCTTTCAGTTCACCGGTTGTTCCACTGACCACTGACAGCTTTGCAAGAGCCGCATTCTTCTTCGCGTCTTCGTCCTCCGCAGTATCTGTTCCTTTACCGGCTGCTTCCGCTTTATTTTCTTCCTGACTTTCAACCGCCGTCACACTGCTTTCTGCCTGTCCGGCATTCGAAGCAGTCTCATTCTGCTCCGCTTCACTGCCCTCCTGTACATTCGCATTCACAGCATTTTCTACAGCTGCATTCTGATCTTCCGCATACACTCCCGATACCGGTGCAACTGCCATAGATGCTGCCATAAATAAGGCCAAAAATTGCTTGGAATTGTGTTTCATCTTTTACTCTCTCCCTACTACTTTTCTGTCACCAAAAATACCCTTCCACGAAATCATCCGTAAAAGGGTATAAAATGGCCTTGTGAATTTATTATAATTTTCCTCCATTTTTGTACAACCAATTACTCGTGGTCCGGATTTACTTCCATGTACGCTACAGGCAGGTCTCCTGACTCACAGATCCATACATCAGAAGCTTGTCTTCCCGTTATCCAGTGACTTTTTTCTTTTCTGATATTCCCTGCTCACAGTGACGAGTTCGTACAGGACTTGCACCTGTTTCCCTTTTCACCGGCTCTGATCAATCTTATCCAACCGGCACCTGCAGTTTTCATTCTATTCTTTTCACCTTGACTACGATACCACAAGTATCTGTAAAATGCAATTATTAACCCAGATTCTGCTTCTGTACCATATCTTCCGTACGATATTTTTCAAATGTAGAAAGTACCTCTTTCTCATCAGAACCATCTACTACAAAGATCAGCCTCTGATTCAATGTAACTGTCATCATTCCCATAACTGATTTTCCATCAATGATAAGTTTATGTACAGTATCTTCAATCAGAGTATCAGCCTCTACTTTCTGACACATTCTTGAAAATTCTACAAGCTGTTCCGGTGTTTCAAATTTTACATTCATTTTTACCATAATTAAGTCTCTCCTCTCAGGTGTATCCATTATTTTCGTTACAAACACATCTGTTCATAAAAAAATATAAATCAGTATACTACGTTTTTTCTACAATGTAATATATTTTTTATTTCTTAACATTGTCTTTTCACATGGGATATATTATACTTATCTGGCATCATCTGGATAAAAGATAGCAAATTATTTTTATATATCAATTTTATATATTATTTTGGAGGATATTATGAGTACATACGATTATTACCGCATTTTCTACCATGTCGCACAACAGCACAGTTTTACAAAAGCGGCAGAGGTATTACACAATAACCAGCCGAATATTACCCGGTGTATGAATAATCTTGAGACAGAACTTGGCTGCCATCTTTTCGTCCGTTCGAACCGTGGGGTCTCACTGACTCCGGAAGGACAGAAGCTTTTTAACCACGTTGCAATTGCCTTTGAACAACTGGAGCTCGGAGAAACCGAGTTGAAGCGTGACCAGAGCCTTACCAGCGGACTCATCTCCATCGGAGTCAGCGAAAACGCACTACGTATTATGCTGCTGCCAAAATTAGAAGCATTTCACAATCATTATCCACATGTAAGGCTTAAGATTTCCAACCATTCCACTCCGCAGGCAATCGCTTCCCTGGAAAGCGGGCTGGTGGATTTCGCAGTTGTAACAACACCTCTTTCGGTCCAGAAGCAGTTCCAGAAGATTTCCCTTGGTTCTTTCCGGGAAATTCTGATCGCCGGTCCGAAATACAAAGAACTGGCTTCTCACATCTGCTCGCTGGAAGAACTTGCGGAATATCCTTTTGTCTCGCTGGAGAATAACACCAGCACCAGAGATCTTCATATTCAGTACTTTTCTTCCCACGGCTTTCCGTTCCGTCCGGATCTGGAAGTTACATCTACCGATCAGTGTCTGGCCCTGATCCAGCACAATCTCGGTATCGGCTTCTATCCGGAGAAACTTGCAGAAGAACCGCTGAAGCGCGGGGAAATTCTTCAGATTCATCTGAAAGAATCTCTTCCTGCAAGACACGTCTTGTACAGAATGCTTCCAGGCCACAAAGTATTGCAGCACAGAAACTAATCGAGACATTGATCCGCATCTGACAGCGGATCAATGTCTCTTATTTTTTCTTCTATTATGCTCTGCTTCTCCGTGCTTCTATATCCAGGAACATCAGCAGGAAGCTGACAATCAAAAGTCCGCACGATACCCATATCATATGGATTCCGTAATTGGCAGAAAGATTGCCGCCGATTCCGGCTCCTATCGCAAACAGAACTATGATTCCCAAATAATACATTGCCTGGCGCAGCTGCTCTGGTCTTCTTTCTCTCAGATAAAAAGACAGTGCTGCCGTTCCGCTTCTCAAATTACCGATACACATCGTACTCGCATATGAGAATCCATTCACCTTCCGGAAACTCTGCACCTGCATCGCACAGGCAAAGGATACCAGAACAGTCGCGATCATATTTCCGCGTTGTGGAATAAATCCTACAATGAACAGGATTATAATCTCTGCTCCCAGAATTCCCTGTCTCCAGTGCAGACGTTTTGCATATTTATACTTATGCTGGATCTGTTCTGCGATCAGAACACCCAAAGCAAATGCAAAAAGCGGAAATAAATACTTCAGTCCCGCCTCCCATTTTCCCGTCATGAAATTCTGGCTCATCAGCACCACGTTACCTGTCTGTGCATTCGAGAATACTTCATTACGCGTATTATAGGTATATGCATCCTGAAATCCTCCCGATAAAGCCAGAAATGCACTACAGATGAATGCCTCCGACATCTGTTTCCCGGAAAATAAACTTTTCATTACTCCCATGTTTTCATCTCCTTAGAAAAAACGGGGAATTGCTTTCACACGTTTTTACGTTTTCAAACCAATCCCCCTCAGCAGACTATTATACGAGAGAATATCAAAAATGTGAAACGTATATTTAATATATCTTTCATATCTTTTTTATATATTCAATTTGATATTAAGCCTCCCAGACTTCTTCTGCAACTTCTTTTACAAACGAAACCTTTTTCCACTGCTTTTCATTATTATTCTGAATTATTCTTACATCCCGCCTGTGTATTTTTTCAACGCTTCCATATACACCTTTCCATACCGGCTCAGTGCCACATCTTTCCGCACAATCGTTCCGATCCGCATATATTCATCCACCAGAAGCGGCTTCCCGATGATATTCTCACCGTTCAGTTCTTTACTGATCACGCCGGAGCTTACCGTATACCCGTCCAGGCCGACCGCCAGATTGAAAAGCGTTGCCCGGTCTCTGACTTTGATGTTCTTATTCCGGTCCAGTGTGCTTAATATCTCTTCGGAAAAATAAAAGGAATTATAATCCCCCTGCTCAAATGACAAATACGGATACTCCTCCAGATCTTCCAGTGTCAGTGCTTCCTTATCTGCCAACGGATGCTTTGAACTGATAAATACATGTGGCTTTGCTACGAATAACTCTTCGAATTTCAGATCATTCTGACGGATCAGTTTCATGATGATCGTCTCATTCTGCGAAGAAGTATACAGGATACCGATCTCACTTTTTAACTTTGCCACATCCTCTATAATCTCGTAAGTCTGCGTTTCTCTTAAAGTAAAATCATATTTTCTCGCATCGAACTTGCGGATCACATCTACAAACGCATTGACCGCAAAAGAATAATGCTGGCAGGATACGGAAAATCTCGGATTCCGCTCATTTACATTCAGATACCGCTCCTGCATGAGGCCTACCTGATCCAGTATCTGTCTTGCATAAGCAAGGAATTCATCTCCCTCTGCGGTGATCGTCACACCTTTATTAGTCCGGTGAAAAATCGTCACCTGCATCTCCTGCTCCAGTTCCCGGATTGCATTGGTAAGACTCGGCTGGGAAATGAACAACTCTTTTGCGGCCTCACTTATCGTCCCCTTCTCCGCAACCATGGTAATATACCTTAACTGCTGTAATGTCATAAGCTTCTTCCTCCTTACAGCATATAGATCAGTGCATTACAGATACATGCCGCAATATTGCTTCCGCCTTTTCTTCCCCTTGCCACAATATACGGGGTATCCTCAAGCGTCAGGATCAGCTCTTTGGACTGTACCACATTTACAAAGCCGACCGGCACACCGATTACAAGCTCCGGACGGATTCTTCCGTCTTTGATCAGTTCATACAGATGGATCAGTGCTGTCGGAGCATTCCCAATGGCAAAGATCAGCTTTTCATTCCGTTCACACGCTTTTTCCATACTGGCAACGGCTCTTGTTGTTCCATTCTTCTTCGCCGCCTGCGCCACATCTTCATCCGACATAAAGCAGTATACCTGACCGCCATACTGTTCCAGTCTCTTTTTGTTAATTCCGGAACGTCCCATCTGTGTATCGGTTACAATGGAAGCACCGCCTCTGATCGCTTCAAGTGCTTTCTCCACCGCATGCTCGGAATAGACCAGATTCTTTGCATAATCGAAATCTGCGCTGGTGTGTATGCAGCGCTTTGTAATTGGTGCCTGAATCTCTGGAAGGATAATACCTTCCTGCTCCAGTTCTTCCGTAATGATCTCAAAGCTTCGCTTTTCGATCTCTGTCGGAAGGACATTTTCTATCTCTATTTTAGTATGTGCCGCGTGATTATTTTTCTGTATATTCAACGTTTTCTTCCTTTCTCTTCATAGTCCGTCATAGCCCACATCTCATCTTTTCTAACTACAAAACTTGCCATCGGCAACTTTTCTTGCATACTTTGGTATCTACAGCTCTTACGAATACATAGTAATCCCGAAAAATTATTTCTGCATTCCCATGATCTGATAGATTGCCTTCATGTCCAGATGTTTTCTGAGTGTATCTGCCAGAAGATCATACTGGCTTTCTTTGAATGCTTTCAGGTCTACACCTTCCACTTCTTCCATTGAAAGTCCTTTCTTTTCTGCCAGGGATTTTACGATCTCCGATACAATTTTCTCCTTATCAAAAATGCCGTGGATGTATGTTCCGTATACATTTCCATGCGAGATTCCGTCTGTACTGTTCTCTATTCTGTTTTCCGGCTCCATATCCGGAATCTGTCTGTCCTTTTTCTTCACCGTATCGTGAATCTGATTCATCGGACATCCTTCCAGAAGTTCGGTCTTTCCCATATGGATCTCGTATCCTTCAAACTTCAGATTCTCAAGTGCTTTCAGATTCCCCTCCACATGAAGGAGTGTTCCATTCACCCTTGTTCTGGTCTTTTCTGTGGTAAATGTAGTCGTTACCGGCAAAAGGCCGAGTCCTTTCATACTGCCGCCATCTTCCACGCCTTCCGGATCACTGAGCGACTGCCCCAGCATCTGATAGCCGCCGCAGATTCCCCAGACCACACAGCCGCCGGCATGCGCCTTCAGAATCTTCGCTTCCATTCCGCTCTGTCTTAACCATTTCAGATCTCCCATCGTATTTTTTGTTCCCGGAAGGATAATCATATCAGGATTTTCCAGTTCTCTTGGATTCTTTACATAACGCAGATTCACTCCCGGAGCATTTTCCAACAGCATGAAATCCGTAAAGTTCGAAATTCTCGGTGTCCGGATGACTGCGATATCCACCAGACCGATCCTTTCTTCTGCACCTTTTCCACCCTTTGTCATGTTAAAACGCTCTGTCAGACTGTCTTCATCTTCAATCTCGACCTGCATATACGGTGTAACTCCGACTACCGGAATGCCGCCTCTTTCTTCCAACATAACAATACCGGGATCCAGGATTGTCTTATCCCCGCGGAATTTGTTGATGACCAGTCCCTTTACACGTTCTTTCTCATCATCTTCCAGGAGCATAAGCGTCCCCAGAAGCTGGGCAAATACTCCTCCGCGGTCAATATCTCCGACCAGAAGCACCGGCGCATCTACCATCTTCGCCAGCCCCATATTTACAATATCATCTTTCTTCAGGTTGATCTCTGCCGGACTTCCCGCTCCTTCGATCACAATGATGTCATTCTCTTCTTCTAATTTGTGAAATGCTTTCATAATGTCCGGTATGAGCTGCTTTTTATAAGCAAAATATTCTCTTGCACTCATATTCTTCAAGACTTCACCATTTACGATCACCTGTGATCCTACATCGTTGGTCGGCTTTAACAGGATCGGATTCATCTCTACCTGCGGCGCCACGCCTGCTGCCTCTGCCTGCACAACCTGTGCACGTCCCATCTCCAGTCCATCCTCTGTAATAAAGGAATTCAGTGCCATATTCTGGGATTTGAACGGAGCCACCCGGTATCCGTCCTGTTTGAATATTCTGCAAAGTCCCGCACACAGAAGACTCTTTCCTGCGTTGGACATTGTCCCCTGTATCATAATTTTTCCAGCCATGTTATCAACCTTTCATTCTCTTCTTCAGATCTTATTGCAATCCGGTAATGCCCTTCTGTCAGTCCTTCATAGTTACTGCAGTCCCGGATCAACAGTCCGCTTTTCAGTGCCTTCTCATACAGCCCTGCTTTTCCTTTAAAAAATATATAGTTTGCTTCCGATCCCCATACATTCAGACCAAGCTTTCTCATCCGCTCTGTCATCCAGAACTTTTCTTTTTTTATATATTCTCTCGTTCTCTTTAAATATGCTTCGCAATCAACAAGTGCTGCCACACCTGCTTCCTGTGCCGTTACCGACACATTCCACGGCTGGAGCATTGCCCTCATCCGTTTCCTAAGAGCTGCATTCTCACACAATGCATATCCAAGTCTTACACCCGGCATACAGAATATTTTCGTAAATGCTTTGATAATGACCACATTCGGATACTGTGTCAGAT
>OINS01000390.1_pt1 | contig 8677 bp, 10 predicted proteins | sample 1585391 | NCBI WGS metagenome assembly OINS01 (sample SAMN02674698, study PRJEB24791) | human gut metagenome, SKBSTL036 | isolation source: stool | host: Homo sapiens | place: USA
ATCCGACATCTATATACAGTATCTGTCACACAAGTTATCCACATGATGTGGATAAGTATGTGGAAAACCTTGGGATAAGGGTGGGATAACCATGAAATTCCTTGGGATAACGTGTGGAAAAGATGGGATAAATATTGGGATACTGGGGACAGGACATTTTTGATTTGGGACGGAGGATTTAAGACATTATTTTTGAAAATCCGCCGTCCCCGGAGGGATATATGATATTTGATACACATGCACATTATGACGATGAGCAGTTTAATGAGGACAGAGTAGAATTGCTGAATTCTATGGAAGAGCAGGGCGTTGGCACAATTATAAATGTCAGTGCAACATACAATTCATGCAGAAAGGTTATCGCACTTGCAAAGGAGTATCCATTTGTATATGCGGCAGTCGGGATTCATCCGGATGAGGTCGGAAGCCTGAATGAAGAGACCTTTGCACAGATGAAAGAGCTGTTTAAAGAGGAGAAAGTGGTTGCGGTAGGCGAGATCGGTCTGGATTATTACTGGGACAATGAGCCGAGAGAAGTGCAGAAAAAATGGTTCATACGGCAGCTGGAACTGGCAAGAGAGTTGGATCTTCCGGTTCTGATCCACAGCCGGGAGGCAGCGGCAGATACCATGGAGATTATGAAGGAGCATGCGAAAGGACTAAGCGGAGTGATCCATTGTTATTCTTATTCAAAAGAAATGGCACAAGAATATATCAAGATGGGATTTTACATCGGCGTTGGCGGAGTGGTAACGTTCAAGAATGCGAAGAAGTTGAAGGAAGTAGTGGAAAATATTCCGCTGACATCAATCGTACTTGAAACGGACTGCCCGTACATGGCGCCGGAACCAAACCGTGGAAAGCGTAATAATTCTGCTTATATCCGTTATGTGGCAGAGAAGATTGCGGAATTAAAGGGCATTACGTATGAAGAAGTAGTCGAACAGACGGAGAAAAATGCCAGAGATATGTACCGCTTGTAGCTGGAAAAAAACGCTAAAAACATACAAAATTATCATAGCGTGCTATGAAATGTGAAATCAACAAATTAATGATCTGGGCAATCTGGTTACAAAACTTAATGTTCCGTCATACAACGGATGAATTCCTGACAGATAGAGGAATTTATCCGTTTTTTCGTGCCGGCAATTACGACAGGAAGCTTTACCGGAGGCGTAAGCGGCAGTGTCTTTACGTGCTCATGATGAAAGAGCTTGAAGTTACTGTATGGAAGGAGGCTTACGCCCTCCCCGATGGCAACGGCGCTGATGATCGATTCGACACGTCCGGTTCTTAGAATCTGTGGGTGGATCGGCACATTTGCGAACAGTGCCTGACAGATCTGATAGACGGAGGTGTAGCGGTTCATCAGGATGAATGACTCGTCTGCAAGAGCGGAAAGTGATACGGGTCCGTCAAGCGGATGTCCAACGGGAAGGACGGTGACCAGTTCATCGTCCGCAAGATAGACGGAAGAAATGTCGCTCTGATCGGCTATCATCTGTTCCCGGCAGATAATAAGGTCATACTGACTGGATAGCAGTCCTTTTTTTAAGTCATTTTCTTCGACTTCATCGAGAATGAGATGAATGTCCGGATGGGATTCGGTGAACTGACGGAAATGTGCGGTCAGTCCGTACTGTGTCAGGATCGGCAGTGTTCCGACACGGAGTTCATTTTTATTTCCCGTGAAAATCTGATACTTCTTCATGTGTCTGTTCATGATCTCATACTGCCGGCGAAGGGCCAGGGCGTCCTGGTAAAAGGTCTCTCCGGCGGGGGTAAGGGAGGCCTTGCGGCGGGAACGGTCGAGCAGGGCGACGCCAAGTTCTTTCTCTAGTTTTATGATCTGTTTTGAAAGTGCAGACTGCGAGATATTTAGTTCTTCTGCGGCGTCAAAATAGGTATTGCATTCAGCGATGGCAATAAAATACTGAATCTGATCAAATGTCATATCTGAGGTCTCCTTATATTGTGCGAAAATTTCTTGCAATTCATTCCATTTTGGAATCAATTATAGCATAAGTAGAATTGATTTTGCATCTGAAAATCCTTAAAATTGGAATAAAGAGTATGAGTAATGATTTCAATAAAGAATGAAAAAACAGGAGGATTATTTTATGGCAGCAAAAGTCACAGATCTCAGAAGTGCATTAAAAATGTTAGAAGATATGTCGGGACAGCTGATTGAAACAGATGTGGAAGTCGAGCCGATGGCAGAGCTTTCCGGTGTATACCGTCATGTCGGGGCGGGCGGAACCGTTATGCGTCCGACCAAAGAAGGACCGGCAATGATATTTAACAATGTAAAAGGACATCCGGGAGCAAGAGTTGCGATCGGCGTGCTTGCGAGCAGAACAAGAGTCGGTGCATTGCTGGAATGTGATCCGAAAGATCTCGGAAAGAAATTATATCACAGCGTGGATAACCCGATTCCGCCGGTGCTGACAGAAGAAGCAGCACCTTGTCAGGAAGTTGTACACAAAGCGACAGATCCGGATTTTGACTTATACAAATTAGTACCGGCACCGACGAATACGCCGGTAGATGCGGGTCCGTACATTACGCTTGGAATGTGCTACGCATCGCATCCGGATACCGGAGTAAGTGATGTGACGATCCACAGACTCTGCATCCAGGGGAAAGGTGAATTATCGATCTTCTTTACACCGGGTGCACGCCACATCGGAGCAATGGCAGAAAGAGCAGAAGAGCTTGGACAGCGTCTGCCAATCTCGATCAGTATCGGAGTAGATCCTGCAATTGAGATCGGCTCTTGCTTTGAGCCGCCGACAACACCGATGGGATACGATGAACTTGCAGTTGCAGGTGCCCTCAGGGGTGAACCGGTCAGACTTTGCAAATGCCTGACGGTAAATGAACGTGCGATCGCCAATGCGGAGTATGTGATCGAAGGGGAAGTTGTTCCGAATGTAAGAGTACAGGAAGATCAGAACAGCCATACCGGATATGCAATGCCGGAATTCCCGGGATACACAGGACCAGCAAGTGACCAGTGCTGGATGATCAAAGTAACAGCTGTAACACACAGAAAGAACCCGATCATGCAGACTTGTATCGGACCGAGTGAGGAACATGTATCTATGGCAGGGATCCCGACGGAAGCAAGCATTTACGGAATGGTGGAAAAGGCAATGCCTGGAAGACTTCAGAACGTATATTGCGCTTCACCGGGCGGCGGAAAATATATGGCCGTTCTGCAGTTTAAGAAGCTTACGGCCAGTGATGAAGGCAGACAGAGACAGGCAGCACTTCTGGCATTCTCTGCATTCAGTGAGCTGAAACATGTATTCCTGGTTGATGAAGATGTAGACTGCTTCGATATGAACGATGTACTGTGGGCGATGAATACAAGATTTCAGGGAGATGCGGATATCATCACAATTCCAGGAGTCAGATGCCATCCGCTGGATCCGTCCAACGATCCGAGCTGCTCCGGCAGTATCCGCGATCACGGAATCGCATGCAAGACAATCTTCGACTGTACTGTTCCGTATGATCAGAAAGACAGATTCAAGCGTGCACAGTTCATGGATGTAGATCCGGAGCATTGGGTGAAATAAGATGTGCAGGGAGAGTAGAGAAGATAAGGAATGTCTTCTGACGAAAAGCAGAAAAGACAAAAAGGACAGAAAACGCATAGTTGTGGCGGCAACTGGTGCGAGTGGTCTTCCGATTCTGAAAATGTGTCTGCAGATTATCCGGGAGGATTCAGACTATGAATCCATTCTGATTTTAAGTGACAGTGCGAAAATCACATTACAGCAGGAAACAAAAGACACAGTAGAAGAAATCGAAGCACTTGCAGATCAGGTATGTGATACAAAAGATATCGGAGCCGGACCGGCAAGCGGATCCTTCCGTACGGAAGGAATGCTGATCGTTCCATGCAGTATGAAGACTGTGGCAGGTATCCACAGCGGCTATGCAGACAATCTGATCTTGCGAGCGGCAGATGTGACGATCAAGGAACAGCGGACACTGGTCCTTGCAGCAAGAGAGACTCCGCTTAGTGCGATACATCTCCGTAACCTTTCCGAACTTGCGACGATTCCGGGGGTCCGGATCATTCCGCCGATGATGACATTTTACCATCAGCCGGAGAATATCGAAGAGATGACATATCATATTGCGGCAAAGCTGGTGGAACCGTTCGGGATAGAGGCGAGAGAATACCGTCGATGGACCGGACTTGTTTAGAGAATGGCGTATTGCAGTGAGGATATGGACTTGTGTAGAGTAGGAAACATTATATTATGGATGAGGACTTATGTAGAGAAAGGAGCGTCACCGTATGGAGTTGGAGAACTTCTGGAAAATAAAGAAAAAACTGACATTTACGGATATCTGTGTGGAAGTTCGCAGACTCGGCGATGATTACCACATATTAGTAAGCGGTGGGGAATGCCCACATATAGGCTGTACCGTCCTTGCAATTCCAAGACCGTCTCTTGACGGTAGCGGCAAGATGAGCAGCACGGCATCGGTACTGAACGTGACGGGGCATAAGGACGAGGAAGTATGCCGTTATCTTGCTGAAAAAGTATCGGCAGGAAAGAAAACGACCGTGGTGTGCACCGGAGGTATTCACATGGACGGGATCACGAAAGAACAGATTGCGGAAATTGTGGAAGCCATGCGGATAATTGCGGGGGAAATCGTGGACAAGTAAAAAGGGACAGGGCAATTTTAATTGGGGACGGAGGATTTCCAGAAATCCTCCATCCCCAAAAGGGGTAATATGTTTAATAATTACGAAATTGTAGAATACACACACAGCCTTCCATTCCAGATCCAGAACTTCACAGGCCGGATCATACAGGACGACCGGGGCGATATCAAAGACGTTCTGGAACACTGGCATCAGGAGATAGAGATGCCGCATGCCGGAGATTACGACCTGGAAGAGTTATTCGCATGGATCGATAAGATTTGTGGATAGTGTGAATATGAAAACAGGAAGGACGTATGAAAAAACGAAAGTTTTTTCATACGTCCTTTTGTCATACCATAGTATGCAAGAGATTAATCGGGTTCCAACTTATTAGTATTCCGCCAGCTTCTTGGCGAAGTCCCATAGACATTCTTAAATGCTCTGGAAAAATGTAACTGATTTGGATATCCTACAGCATTCCCGATATCAGCAATAGACAGAGATGTTAACTTCAAAAGTTCGGCAGCTTTTGTCATACGGTAACTAATCAGAAATTCCTGTGGCGATTTTCCGATGGTATCGTGAAATATTTTCCCAAAATAACTCCGGTTCAGACCGCAAAAGGCTGCAATATCTTCAATCGTAATATTGTTCTGGAAATTCTGTTCAATATAAGATAAAGCTTCTTTTATGTAAAAATCCCTGATCTTTCCACTCTGATTCATGCGCACGGTAGCAGCGGAACGCATGAAATAATCTAAAAACAGATATAAATGGCCGATCATATGAAATGGCGACTCGGAAGAAGAACCCGGATGCCGGGCAATATATAGCATTTCGTTCATCATTTCATTGCGAAGGTCTTTTGAACCGGCGTGATAGACCGGATGATCGGGACTGAGTCCGGCGGTAGAAACAATCTCTTTAGCGCGGAGTCCGTCAAATTCAACCCAGGTATATTCCCATGGCAGATCCTGATCTGCAATATAAGTATTGATCTGATTAGGAAATAACATAAAACCCTGTCCGCTTTTTACTTGATATTTTATCGTGTTACCAGAAGAATCATTGGCCATTAAGGTACCGGTGCCGGATATTACATAATGAAAGACATAATGATTTCTGGCAGCAGGTCCGAAAGAATGTGAAGGTTCACACTGTTCCCAGCCGTACTGATACAAACCGATATCTACAAAATTCTCATTTGGAAAAACAGAAAATAAAATGTCACTCATACGACACCTCCTTTTTCATCAGTATATACCAAAATGCTAGATGACTTCAATATATAACTGGAAAAGTTGCATTTTACTATAAAACATATAAAATCAAGATATTTATAGACGCATTATGATATGTTACAATTCATTTGTAATAGATGAAAAGCAAAAACCTGACGATGAAAACAGATAAATATCCCGGGAAAGGTTCAAAATCAGGAAGGAACGGAGTAAAAAGGAGTTTTGGAACATGCATAGGAAGTACAGGAAACTGGTAAGTGCCGGACTGGTTCTTACGATGGCTGGGGCTATGATGCTGCAGGGATGCGGACAGAAAAAAGAGACAGGCAAGACAGAAATAGAACTTGTGCAGTATAAGCCGGAAGCAGTAAAAACTTTTGAGAAAATAGAAGAAGAATTCAACCGCACACATGATGATATTCATCTTACGATTGAATCTCCGAATGATGCAATGACTGTTTTGAAGACAAGATTTATTCGCGAGGATAACCCGGATATCATCGGAATCGGAGGAGAGGTAAGTTATTCGAACTTTATTGATTCGGACATGTTGATGGATATCTCAGACTACAAGGGACTGGATGATATCAAAGAAGCATACAAAGAAATTGATAAAAACCTGGAGTTTGTTCCGGAAAAGGGAACTTATGCAGTCCCGTATGCGGCAAATGCAGCAGGAATTCTTTACAACAAAGCAATGTTCGAAGAACATGGATGGAAGATTCCGACAACATGGAATGAACTCATAAGCCTGTGTCAGGAAATGCAGGATGAAGGAATCCAGCCATTTTATTTTGGATTTAAAGATACATGGACCTGCCTTGCACCATGGAATGCGATCGCGGTAGACCTTGCACCGGCAGATGTATGTGCACAGGTGAATCGTGGAAAGACAACATTTTCGAAAGAATATAAAGAAGTAGCGGAACGTATGCTGGAACTACTTCCGTATGGACCGGATGACCCGTTTGCATATGATTACAACGGAGCATGTACAGCATTTGCAAAAGGTGAATCTGCAATGTATACAATCGGAAGTTACGCAATTCCACAGATCCAGACGGTGAATCCGGATATGGAGATTGATTCATTTGTAATGCCGGCAAGTAATAACACGGAAGGAAATCAGTTGAACTCAGGAATAGATCTTCAGTTCTGCGTCATGAAAGACTGCAAGAACAAAGAGGCAGCATATGAAGTGTTAGATTTTCTATTGAACGATGAAAACGTACAGGCGTATCTGGACGATCAGAAAGCAGTCCCTTGTAAAGAAGGAGATTTTGAACTGGCATCAACACTTGATGGAATGAAAAAATACATAAAAGAAGGAAAGATGTCTGATTTCCAGGATCATTATTATCCATCGGAAATGGCGGTAGACGCACAGATCCAGACATTTCTGATGAAAAAAAATCCAAAAGCATTTCTTAAAAAATTCGATACAGACTGGGTAAGATACAATCGTGATATTATCCGTAAAGTTGAGGATTACGAGAAATCTCATAATAACTAAGAGAAAAAAGTTACTGGTAATACGGAAATTCAAGGAGTTAGTACGATGAAAAAGAATAAATTAAATGATAGAAAGCGGACATTTCTTCTGATCACGATTCCGATTGTTGCATTATTTTTCTGCTTCAATACGCTGCCGCTGATCAAAGGAGTGATCTATAGTTTTACCAACTTTAAAGGTTATGGAAGTTATGACTGGGTAGGACTTCGGAATTATAAGGATCTGTTTACGGATTCCAGAGTCGGAGGCTCCTATATCTTTACATTTAAACTGGCAATTGCGGCGACAATCCTGACAAATGTACTGAGTCTTTTGATGGCACTCGGATTGAACAGTAAGATTAAGTTCAAAAGTGCACTAAGGGGTGCATATTTTATCCCGAATGTACTGGGAGCACTGGTGGTAGGATATATTTTCAACTACTTCTTTACTTATATTCTTCCGGCGTTTGGAAAAATGATCGGAAGTAAGACATTTAGCTCCAGTATGCTTTCGAATACAAAGCTTGCATGGATTGCAATCGTGATCGTGTGTGCATGGCAGTCGATCGCAATGAATACAATCATTTATATTTCGGGACTTCAGACGGTTCCGGAGGATGTGTATGAAGCAGGAGCCATTGACGGTGCCACAGGATGGAAGAAATTCAAGAACCTGACATTTCCACTTATCATTCCATTTTTCTCTATTAATATGGTTCTGAGTGTAAAAAACTTCCTGATGGTATTCGACCAGATCATGGCATTGACCAAAGGTGGTCCTGCCCAGAGTACAGAATCTATTTCATACCTGATCTATAATAACGGAATGAGCGGCGGTCAGTTCGGATTCCAGAGTGCGAATGCAGTCATTTTCTTTATTGTGATCGTAGTGATCTCGGTAGCACAGATGACCATCACCGGTAAGAAGGAGGAACAGTTGTAATGAAAAAAGTTGGGAAAGAAAGAATAAACTGGCCTGTAACGATTCTTTTGATCGCAGGGGTGATCACTGTCATATTTCCGTTATATATGACCGTTGTCATTGCACTGAAGAAGCCTTCGGAGATGACAAATGATATTGCGGGAATATTATCGCTTCCAAAGCATTTCAGCTTGAGTAATTTTGCAGAGGCAATGAAAGTAACGGATTTCTGGAATTCACTGGGAAACAGCCTGCTGATCACGATCGTGACGGTAGTGTTTGCCATTCTGATCCACTCACTGCTTGGATATGCAGATCGGAAGAGCGTCGTGTAGGGAAAGAGTG